>Ga0116142_10000087_pt1 | contig 110021 bp, 69 predicted proteins | sample AD_UKC033_MetaG_FD_89785 | JGI IMG/M metagenome (GOLD analysis project Ga0116142, IMG submission 89785) | Active sludge microbial communities of municipal wastewater-treating anaerobic digesters from USA - AD_UKC033_MetaG | ecosystem: Engineered > Bioreactor > Anaerobic > Digestate | place... | reverse complement strand
GCTATAAAAGATTATTCTACCGCAATAGATATTGAACCCGGATTTTATTTAGCATATTACAACAGAGGTCTTGTCAAGATATTTATGGGACAGCAGGAAAGCGGTTGCGAAGATCTTGATAAAGCAGAAGCCCTTGGCCACAGAAGGGCAACTAAAGCAAAAAAGGAGTGCTGTAGGTAGCGATTGGTTGGGCTATGGCGCTTACTTGTTGTTGTTTTGTTGGTTATTCATTTTCTTTATTTTCAATAAGTTGCTTTAACTCCTTTTTGCTTGGTAAAACAGTTTGATACTTACTAGCAAAAATTTGTTCATTGTTTTCAGGTAAAGTTATTTCTACAACTGTGTCATTCTTATCTTTGCACAAAACAATTCCAATTGTTTTGTTTTCAGTGTCAAGTTTTACATAACGATCATAATAATTCACATACATCTGCATTTGTCCTAAATCTTGATGATTTATTTCACCTATCTTTAAGTCTATTAATACAAAACTTTGCAATAATCGATTATAAAAAACTAAATCAACTCTAAAATGTTTTTCATCAAATGTAAAACGAACTTGTCTGCCAATAAAAGCATAGCCTTTCCCCAATTCGAGCAAAAAGTGTTCAAGCTTGTCAATGATTTTCTGTTCCAATTCAGTTTCAGAATAATTGCTATTTTCGGGAAGTCCAATAAATTCTAAAACATAAGGATCTTTTATTGTATCTTTAGGACTTTCAATGACTTGCCCTTTTTCTGACAATGCTCTTACTGCTTTTTTATCTCGACTTAAAACTAACCTTTCGTATAAAGCACTATCAAATTGACGTTGTAATTCTCTCAAGCTCCAATTATTTTCAAATGCTTCTATCTCATAATATCTTCTTTCATCTTCATTGCCGATTCTCATCAGCCTTAAATAATGAGACCAGCTTAAATTGAATTCCGCAGACGATGTCTGCGTTTTTGAGTATGTCAAATAAAATTGTCTCATTTGTTCAAGATTTCTTTGTGAAAAACCTTTCGCAAACTCCGAAACAAATCGGAAATTTGCAAAAGCCTATAATTCCAGAGGTGTTGTTAAGGAAATCATAGGTGATTTTAAAGGAGCTATAAAAGATTATTCTACCGCAATAGATATTGAACCCGGATTTTATTTAGCATATTACAACAGAGGTCTTGTCAAGATATTTATGGGACAGCAGGAAAGCGATTACGAAGACCTTGATAAAGCGGAAGCCTTGGCCACAGAAGGGCAACTAAAGCGAAAAAAGAGTGCTGCAAGTGAGGGCACAAGATTGTGTTATTTGCAAATGTGCTTGACTCTTTGTGTTGGCTATTGCCTGTTGTATCTTGCAAAGTATGCATCAATTTCTGGTCTTAGCTCTAATCCAATTCTTTCAAAAATATCAAGCAAGTCTGCATAAGCACTTTGGCCACCAAGAAAATCCCAAAATTCCGCGGCAACTTTTAATTCATTTTCTAAGTCGAGCATGCCCGCCATTGTCCAACGAGAATATGGCTTTGGTTCATATGGATTATATGGAATTGCTATTAAAGTATTAACTTTAGCTTTTGGATTATCCGCAAGAACACATGCTGTCCATTCTAGCAAAGTTCTTTTAAATTCTATAAAGCCTCCTTTGTTGGGTTTAGCTGTTTTTATGTCAAAAAGAAAAAGTTCATCATCATTAGACTTTAACCAAACATCAACTTTTGTGGGTTTAACTGTTTTTATATTACCAGATTGACAAACTTTCCTAATTTTTTCTATTTCATCTTCTTTTATTGGTTTTGTTGAAGCTGAAGTTAAATCATCCATAATATCTTGAATAACTCTTTGAGCATATTCACTTATTATGATTCCTGCAGTTGCCTGAGATTTTGCTTCTTTGAATTTTGTTGATGCTAAAGCCAATGCAACTGGTTCAAAAATGCTTGTGCCAAAATTTGTATTTAGTGAATGGATAAATGAAAACAAAGCCATTCTGTCCTGTCCCAATAGCCTTGTATGAAACGGCATTACTGCAGGTTCAGGATTATAATTTTGAAATTTATGTCTTAGACTATTTCGTAAAACAGTTTCTACTTGTTGAATTTGTTGTTGTGTTAGTGCCATGTTAAAATAATTCTTCTAATCCTGAATAATATGGGTAATGTGTTTTTATAGCAGGCGTATCCTCAGCTGCTATAATTTCAGCTCGTTTTGCTGGGGTTACATTATCTAAGACACAATGGTAATGATAATGTTTACCATCCGCAAAATCATGATGTGTGTGAGCAAGAGTTGCAGCTCTTCCTCTGGAATATTTTGAATACTTACACCCTCCATTCAATATTTGTTCTCTCGTGAAAATATTACAACTTGTAAGGCACTTCACTTCTGTTCTATCAATTTCGTTATTAAAGTTTGAATAATTTTCAATTACGAATGGACAGAAGTTTATCCATTTTTTACAACTTGGACATCTGTCGGAATTTCTTGAATTTATTGTATCAATAGTTGCTGTCGGGATAGCAGTTTTTAAGGAAAAAGAACCTGATTGAATTTCTTTTTTTATACCTACTTCTATACCGTAAACACGCTTATCTTTTGTAATGATCAAAAAATCGGGGGGAACGAGATGGTCTGATTTGCTATAAATTTTTTGATGTAGCAATAATGGAAGGATATATCCCAAATCGTTTCTAATGACAAAAATGTAAACAAGTAATTCGTGCCATAAGCCTCCAGCTGTTTTAGGCATCAGTTTGTCAAAATATTTTCCAAGGGTCTTGCCCTCAACAGAACCAGGCAAACCAACTTCTGCCGCATAATCTCTTAAATCTGTGAAGTTGTCTTCATGTTCGATTGAAGGAACTTGTGTAATTAAATAATCTAACAGTTTATTTCGTCTTTGCACATTTACTGTTATTGACTCGAAGCACATCAAAAGATTTACAAAATGTAAAATTCCTTTGGTAAAATGCTCTTTCTTATCAAAAGTTCTCCGGCTATTCCCTAAAGAGTAAAATGCCCTACCTAAAAGAAAATATTCAAATAAATCAGCAAGAATTAGCTGTCTATCATCTTTATTATATAGTTGCTCAAAGGCATTTATTTCCGAAAACGAGTTTACTAATTCGGCTAAATTAGATTGATAGATGTCTAAATCAGTTTGCTCATCTGGAATTACATAATTTGCTGGATTATTGAAAAAATCATGCAGTGCCTGAAGATGCTTAATTGATTGTTCTGTTTTTTCGAAAAATTCGTTCATTACTTTGATTTTAAATGAAAAATTATTTCTGAATATGCACCTTTGTCTTTTTCAGTGCGATTTAACACTGGTCGTTTATATTTATTAACTATTTGCATTCCGGCATTTTCTGCAATTAATGGATACATATTATATTTGTCGTTTGCGACCAGGAAAACATTGTAGTCATCAACGAAAAATTTCTTTGCATTATTCAATACTGCACTTATTCCTTCAATGTAACTTTGTTTCGCTTCTCTGCCTTGCCCTTTGAAAAGTGGTCCGATTTCCAATTCGTCTTTGCGTTCAAAACCAAATAAATCATAAGCGTAAGCGTGTTGCTCATGATAGTCAATTAAACCAACGTATGGTGGCGATGAAAATATTCCTTTGATTTTTTGTTTTTCAACAAGTTCTGCATAATTAGGGTTGATTTTTCTTATTTCTTCTACAAGGTCAATGTTTTTGCTGTCTCCCGTTAAGCAAGTGTGAAATGTGTCTTTTCTATGTTTGTCGTATTGTACCAATCTTTTTACAGTGTCTTTGGAATATGTTTCCCACCATTTAAGAATTGAAAACAATGGCTTACACATTTTCCCATGTTTACTGCAATAATATGTTGCCGTAATTGGTTCGAGTAGTGTCGCTAAATCTGCATGAGTAGTCGCTCTGCAGCTTCTAATTGTACGGCTTAAAATAACGCTAGCGATTTTCTTGGTATCAGGATTTTTAATTTTTTTGATTTCATCAAACACAAATTGAATTTCATCTCGGATGTGTTGTGTATACCATTTGTCAAGGAATGAATCTTCTTTGTCTTGACGCAATTTTATTTTATACTCCTTAACGAGCTGATTGAATGTTGGCAAAAACTCTTTTTCCTTTTCTTTGCCATAAGTCTTTTCGTCAATTCGCTTGCGTTTTACTTTGTATTTGTACTCTGGAACTGGGAAATACTTATTGTTGAAAACAGACAACTCTTTTAAAAGTTGGTCTTCAAATTCAAGCGTTTTATTATCAGCTAAAAATAATTTTAATGCTTTAGAAATTCTGTTTATTTCAGTCTGAACATCAACAAGATTATATTGTGTAACCTTACAATTTCCAATCATTGCATTGAAGGCAGAAACATCATTGCCAATTGCATGAATTCCTAACTCACATGCTTGAACCATTGTTGTTCCGCTACCTGAAAATGGATCATAAACGATGTCACCGGGTTTAAAGTAAACTTCTTTTTTAAATTTATCTGTATGTCCGTCTAAAAAATATTCAACTAATTGCGGAATAAATTTACCTTTGTATGGATGAAGTCTGTGTACATGTTTTGTTGTTTCGGCTTCTTTGTACTGTTCAAAAGACAATGCCCAATTTAAATCACTCCCTAATTGTTCTTTCCATTCTTCTTGTCGTGATTTCTTTTGGTCTTTATAGTATTCGACTAATTCTTCTTTGATTACTTGAGTTGAGCCATTATCTCCAATTTTTTTAATCCTCCCGTATTGTATTAGGTAAGAAATGTTAGATGTTGTAACATTTTTTTCCAAATATTCACTTGCCCATTGGCTTGCCTCTTTAATTGATAATAGTTCTGCCATTTTATTTATTTTTGGTCACTCCGTATTTAATTGTTTTTTCAGCAACTTTTAGTGCTTGAATTCCTAAGTCCTCATCTTTTAATTCATAAAGAATTTTCTCACTCAGATATTGAATAATCAAGGATTCCTTGTCTATTTCGAGAATTTCAGCTAACCTATTAATTTGTTCTCTTGTCGCTTTTCTTTCGCCTCGTTCAATTTTACTAAGAATAGCTGTGTCAATGTCGAGCAGAGCAGAAACGTGTCGTAATAGCATTCCTTTCTTTTCTCGTCTTTCTCTTAGTATCTCTCCTGTTGTCTTCAATTTGAAAATATTAACTTGACAATAATTGTCAAATATAGGGTTTTTATTTAATCATCAATGAATAAAAACTGAAAACTTATTAACAGTCAAATAGTCTTTTTTTATGAAGTGCTGGGTAGGCTTTCTTTTTTTTCTTTCTGCAGCAAAAATTCTTTTTCTTCTTTTGGCTGTCTGTTTTTTTCAATGAACGCTAACCGTATTTATATGTACGGTTTTTGCCCATTTTTATTTTAACATTTTTATCCTTAAACATAAATATTTATCGAATCCGGAATAATACCAATCTCATACGGAGTACTACCAATTATTTCTCCGTCTGTTTCGGCAAATATATTTTGTCTGGATTCTATTCTAAAACTTTTGGTGCGAAATGATTTTACACCTTTGATTTCTAAAATTTTACCGTTGTATAGTTTTTTAATGTTAAGTACAATCTTAAGTTTGGGCATATTTTCATAAACAGTAACATCAAGATATCCATCGTTTATAACAGCAGAAGGCGTTTGCATCATTCCACCACCCGAAAATTTACCATTGCCGATACTTATTGATAAGAATTTGCCTTCAAGAATGGTATCGTTAATGTTGATCTTTAATTCCCATGGTCTGTATTTTATAAGGCTTTTTAACAAGCTGATTAGATAAGCAGATTTTGTTCTTCTGCCTCTTTCTTTCATTAAATTAGTTGCTTTTACAACAACAGAGTCAAAACAAAGACCGGCGATGTTAATAAAATATCCCGATTTAATGCCTTCATTTGCATTATAGCTAATTTTCCCCACATCCTGACGGCAACTGTTTCCGTTTATTAACCTTTGTATGGCTTTTTCATAATCAATATCAAAATTGTAATATCTCGCCCAGTCATTGCCGGTGCCCATTTGCATCAATCCTATAAAAATATCTGTAGAAGGCACAGCAGATTGATTGAATATTCCATTTACCGTTTCGTTTAAAGTGCCGTCACCACCAACTACAACAATTCTTCTAAAACCATCTTTAATTCTTTCCTGTACAATATTTTGAGCATGACCGACAGCTTCGGTAAATGCAAATTCATATTGTAAACCGTGTTTAATTAAAAGTTCCTTAATTTTAGGCCATTCTCTTTCTCCACCCTCATTTCCGGCATTAGGATTAATTAAAAAGAAGAATTTATTTTCGTTTTCTTGAGTCAAATTCTTAAATTTTTTACAATTTTACAAATTATAAATGTATATGAAAAAATTAAATCAATAATAATTAAAACTTTTATATGGAAAACAAAATCCGTTTAATTAAAACATTCATAAAACAAAGTTCTGAAGACACATCGGGATTTCTTTCCCTAATACGTGAATTTGATGCAAATGGAAATCTGATTTTTACGAAAGAATATGACGAAGATAACAACGTAATTTTCGAAAATAAGTTGGTTTTTAACGAAAACGACAAATTGATTGTTGATGAAACTATTAACTATCAGGACAACTATGGGGAGAAGAAAACTTATTTATATGGCGATGACGGAAAATTGATTTCAGAAAGAATAGACTATGAAGGAGGTTGGTTTTCGATAAAAAAATATGAAAGAGATTCTGAGAAACGGATTTTGAAAATTACTTGTTTTGACGAAAATGATGAGCTTGAAGAAATTACCGAGACCGAGTTTAATGAACAAGGAGATATTGTTTGCAGAAAAGAATTCGATGAAAATAACAGGCTGAAACAAATGACTGTAAATACATATAAAGAAGATGGTATTCTGATTCTGAAGGAAGAGTATACAAATTCAAAGAAACCAGATAAGATTCATCACTATTTTTATAATGACAATAATAAAATAACGGCAGTGCAAACATTAAACTCTTCGGGCAGACAACTTGATTGGGTAAAAATCGAATACGACGATAACGGATTGCCAATCAGTCAGATAAACATGTCGGGGGCAAAAATAATTTTAGAACATGATATCGAGAACAGGACAATTATTGAATCTCATTATAATAATGCTGGCAAAATAATGAGTATTTCAAAAACTATAAGGGATAAAGATGGAAATATTGTCGAAGAACATTCTGACGATACCATCAAATCTTATGTTTATGAATATTTTTAGTATTACGTTTATGACAGCTTAACTAAAATGTCTTCAGGTTTTAAATTTATTCCATCAATAACGATTTTCGCCTGATTGTAAAAGATTTCTCGTTTTTCTAACAATTCACTTATCCTTGGTAACAACTGATCAGGCGGTATATTTTTAATAAAGTGAGATTTGTCGAAGCTAGTCTCAATTAGAGCTTTATCTTTTCCTAAATCAGTAAAGTAAAGCGAATAAAAAGTGTTCAGAGCTCCGCGCGTAGGCCGGGCAAAACGGCGGGAAGCTTTGGTGGTGAGAGCGAAACAAATAGAATTGTGTCGAGCCGATATGACAAGTGCCGATGATAAATTTGTTTAGTATAATCGAGCAAATGAAATTGTGAAGATTAGACTATTACAAATTTACAATCGGTATCGTTCCCTAAAACAAATTTCAAAAGGCAATAGGCGTATGGTGTTTGTTTTAGGCCAAGGTCGACTGACAATTCTTTTGTTTAGTCTCGAGGAGCGTTGGGCAGCATCGTTTTGCCTTGATTTCTTTGTAACTTTCTTAATCAAGAAAGAAAGTTTGAATAAAAATCACTAAAAGATTTGATGAAAATACTTTACTGCCAAATCTTATGTTTATGAGTATTTTTAGTATTACGTTTCTGACAGCTTAACTAAAATGTCTTCAGGTTTTAAATTAATTCCATCAATAACGATTTTCGCCTGATTGTAAAAGACTTCTCGTTTTTCTAACAATTCGCTTATCCTTGGTAACAACTGATCAGGCGGTATATTTTTAATAAGCGGACGATTAGTCTTTGATTTTAAAAGCCTATCAGTTAGCGTTTTAGCATTTAACTTAATATAAACGCTTACCCCTGAAGAATTTATAATTGTCATATTATCATTAAAACATGGTGTTCCCCCTCCACACGACATTACAAAATCACCATCAGATGAAGAAAAATTTTGAAGCATTTCAGATTCAATTTTTCGAAAAACCTTCTCATCAAAGCGTGAAAAAATGCTGGGAACAGTCATTTTATATTTTTCTTCAATTTTAAGGTCCAAATCGTAGAATTCCATGTTCAATTTTGATGCAAGCCTTTTTCCCAAGACTGATTTCCCGCATCCCATAAATCCTATTAAATAAATTTTCATGAATAATTGTTATGTTTAATAGGGGCACAAACCAGTTTTGAATATCAAAATCCCAAAGTCATCTGGATACCACCATCGGCAGGGGGCTTTTTATCATCCTTTTTTTTGGTTGATTTCTCATCTTCCGTACTTGTGTTTTCTTCTTTTGGTTTGTTTTCAGCTATCTTTTTCTTTGGTTTAGTTTTCTTAACTTCAATATTTTCAGGGAGCTCATCTTCCTCAACAGTTTCAATAATTTCAAGTTCGATATCGTCACTGTTTTGAGGTTCAATGATTTCAAATTCAATATTGTCAATTATATTCTCATTGTCAGAATCTGATTCCTGATCATTTTCACTTTCGGATTTGCTTAAGTCAAAGTTGCGTTTGCTTTCCTTTTGTAGTGGTTCGTCAAAAGAAATTTCACTTATTTCGAAAGTAGTAAGTCTTTTTCCTCTGGCTTTCAATCCTTTGGCAGCAATAAATTCTTCGCCGTCAATAAATTCGGGTTCTCTGGTTTTGTGTTTACCGCCAAATAAGATTTTTATTTGTGGGAACTCCTCATTTGTTATGTCAAGAAGATACGATCCCGGAGTTTCTGAAATAAAACTCTGTTCTTTTCCTGATTCTTCAATAGCAAACCTTTTAAGATAGAAAAATCCAAGTTCTGCATCAAAATGTATTGCAGAGTAAATCAACTGAGGTTCGTATTTTTCAATAATGACAATGTTATCTTCGTAGTGGTTGGATAAGTCAAAATTGGTTAAACGACATACGCCATTTCGGGTAATAACAGCAATTTTATCTTCACCCGCAAATTCACCGATATATTTTCCGCGGCCATCAGCATTTAATCTAAAAACTTCTTCGTCAAACCAGATTTTACGACCGCCGAGTGTTGAAACACCCTCTTCTTTCAGAGTAATTTTATGTATGTCATTTTTTGTTAATATATTTCCCTGAGCATCACGTCCTTTTATAGCAACATCTTTAAAGTCTGTTTCAAAAACCAACTTACGAAGTTTTGGTTTTGGTTTAAGATACACTTTAATTATTTCTGCTTCTCCGTTAGGGTTGGCGGTAAAATACAAAATGCGGGAACCATCAGCCCCTTTTGTCAGGTCATATTCTTTGTCGCGGTTTATCCCTGTAACGGCAAAGCGTTTAATATAAGAAACACTTGTCCTTCCGTCACGATAGGCAACATTGTAAATGGTTCGTTTGTCGTTTCTCTTAAAGACATTGACATAAAGAATATCTTTACCGAAAAACGCCTTGTCCGAAACTTTTGCAATAATAAATTTACCGTCTTTTCTGAAAACTATAATGTCATCAATATCAGAACATTCACAAACATATTCATCTTTTTTAAGCCCATAACCGGCAAAACCTTCTTTGTAATTTACATATAGTTTCTCGTTGGCAACGGCAACCTGTGCAGTGTCAATTGTGTCGAAGTTCCTGATTTCAGTTTTTCGTTCACGTCCTTTGCCATATTTATCCTTTATATGTTTGTAATACTTTATGGCATAATCAATAAGATGATCAAGATTGTCCTGTACTTTTTTAATCTCATCCAGTATTGATAAAAGATCTTCTTCGGCTTTTTCAACATTGAAACGAAGAATACGTTTCATTTTTATTTCAAGAAGTTTTAAAAGATCATCACGGGTAATTTCGCGTACAAGCTTCAGCTTGTGCTCTATGGCTTTGGAATTAATAAATTCAATAGCCTCATCTGTTGACTTAGAATTTTCGTATTGTTTTTCTTTGTAAATCCTCTTTTCGATAAACCATTTCTCCAGAGATAAATTATGCCATTCCTCTTCAAGCTCAGATTTTTGGATTAATAGTTCTTGTCTTAATAACTCAACTGTATTAGTTACTGACAGTTGTAAAATTTCCGTAACTCCCAAAAAACGAGGCTTGTCTTCTTCAATAACACAGGCATAAGTGGGTATTGAGACTTCACATTTGGTAAAAGCATACAAGGCATCAATAGTTTTATCTGTTGATACACCGGGAGGAAGTTGGATAATTATTTCGACACTATCAGATGTGTTATCATCAATTTTTTTTATTTGGATTTTCTTTTTGTCATTTGCGGCAATAATAGAATCAATGATTGATGATGTAGTCTCGCCGAAAGTAATGTCTTTTATGACTAGAGTTTTCTTATCCAATTTTTCGATGCGGGTGCGCACTCTTGCTCGACCACCTCTTAGGCCATCGTTATATTTACTAAAATCAGCTAATCCTCCTGTTGGAAAATCCGGTAGAAGCTCAAACGGTTTGTCTTCTAAAGTAGCAATACAAGCGTCAATAATTTCGTTGAAATTGTGAGGAAGTATTTTAGAAGCAAGTCCCACAGCAATACCTTCGACACCCATGGCCAGTAAAAGCGGAAATTTAACAGGTAAGGTTATCGGTTCTTTGTTACGGCCATCATACGAGGGCTTCCAGAAAGTTGTTTTAGGATTAAAAACGACCTCAAGAGCAAATTTCGACAATCTTGCCTCGATATATCTTGAAGCAGCAGCAGAATCACCGGTTAAAATATTTCCCCAGTTTCCCTGTGTGTCAACTAACAGGTCTTTTTGTCCCAGTTGAACCAATGCGTCTCCGATAGAAGTATCGCCATGAGGGTGATATTGCATGGTGTGGCCTACAATATTTGCGACTTTGTTGTAGCGACCGTCATCTAACTGTTTCATGGAATGCAAAATGCGCCTGTGAACAGGTTTAAGTCCATCATATACATGAGGTACTGCACGTTCAAGGATTACGTACGATGAATAATCCAGAAACCAGTCCTGAAACATGCCTTTTAAACGAGAGATTTTTGGCTCTTCTGTTTCGTGTATTTCGACCGGCTGAAATTCGTCGCCGTTTGTATTTTTAATTTCTTCGCTCATAATCTGTCAATAAAAATCACTTACAACACATCTTCTTCAATTCTTAGATTACTTATGATAAAATCCTGTCGTTCGGGAGTGTTTTTACCCATGAAAAATTCCAAAAGACTGCCAATATGATCAGCTTGTGAAAGCGTAACAGGGTCAAGTTTTATGTCTTTGCCGATAAAATTTTTAAACTCATCAGGTGATATTTCACCCAAACCTTTAAAACGTGTAATTTCGGGATTGTTTTTCAATTTTTTAATAGCTGCTTCCTTTTCAGATTCATCATAGCAATAAATAGTCTCTTGTTTGTTACGCACTCTGAATAATGGCGTTTGCAGAATAAACAAATGTCCTTGCTTAAGAATGTCGGGAAAGAATTGCAGAAAAAATGTAATCAATAGTAATCTTATGTGCATTCCGTCAACATCAGCATCAGTCGCAATAACAACATTTCTATATCTTATGTTTTCAACACCTTCTTCAATATTCAAAGCTGCCTGCAGAAGATTGAATTCTTCATTTTCATAAACTATTTTTTTTGTCAGTCCGTATGAATTTAACGGCTTACCTCTTAGACTGAAAACAGCCTGAGTGTTTACGTTACGCGATTTAGTGATAGACCCGCTGGCAGAATCTCCTTCGGTAATGAAAATAGTGGATTCGTAACGTTTTTCATCATTACTGTTGTAATGGATACGACAATCACGCAGTTTTTTGTTATGCAGGCTAACCTTTTTTGCTCTTTCGCGTGCTATTTTTTGAATTCCGGCTATGGCTTTTCGTTCCTTTTCGGAAGATTGAATTTTTTTCTGCAGAACATCGGCATATTGTGGATTTTTATGTAAGAAATCGTCAAGTTTCTTCATAAAATCAAAGATGTAGTTCCTGATAGAAGTTCCGTTGGGTTCCATATCTTTTGATCCCAGCTTGGTTTTAGTCTGTGATTCAAAAACAGGTTCAACAATCCTTATGCTTATTGCTGCAATTATACTTTGTCTGATATCTGAAGCATCATAATCTTTGCGGTAAAAATCTCTTATTGTTTTAATATAAGCTTCACGAAATATTGTAAGATGTGTTCCACCCTGTGTTGTATGTTGTCCGTTTACAAATGAATAATATTCTTCACTGTACTGATCGCCGTGGGTAATAGCTATTTCAAAATCGTTGTCTTTAAGATGAATTGGAGGATATAGTGGTTCCTGATTCAGATTTTCGTTTAATAAATCGAGTAATCCGTTTTTCGAACTGAATTTTGTGCCGTTGAAATTTATTGACAGACCAGTATTCAGGTAAGAATAATTTCTCAGCATGGTATCAATATACTCGCTAATGTATTTGTATTTTCCAAAAACTTCTTCGTCAGGAGTAAAAACAACCAGTGTTCCGTTAGGTGAAGAGGTGTCAACTAAAGGAGTTTCTGATAGCAGTTTGCCACCGCTAAATTCAGCAGTTTTTTTCTTTCCGTCTCTATAAGATGAGATTTTAAAGGATGACGATAACGCATTTACTGCTTTTACACCTACCCCGTTAAGGCCTACTGATTTTTGAAAAACTTTCGAATCGTATTTTGCCCCTGTGTTCATTTTTGACACTACGTCAACAAGCTTTCCCTGAGGAATGCCTCTGCCGTAATCACGGATTGACATAGTCATGCCTTCGAGCTTAATATCAATGTTTTTACCGAAACCCATTGCAAATTCATCAATGGAGTTGTCAATAACTTCTTTGATAAGAATGTAAATTCCATCATCACGGGATTTGCCGTCTCCAAGCTTGCCAATGTACATGCCGGGGCGCCTTCTTATATGTTCTTCCCATTCAAGGGTTTGTATGCTTTCTTCAGAATAATTTGCCACCATTTCTTCAATCTTTTCCATAATAGCTGCAAAATTATAGTTTTAAAACACACAAAATACAGTTGGGGACTTATAAATATTAACATTTTTAAGTTGATAATATTTATGAAAGATCGTCATATTACGACGTTTTGAAATTGCATTAGAGTTGTTGGATACAAGAATTGGCAAATTTTGCATTATCATGTTTACAAAAAACACTATTTTTGAGGCATGGAAATAATTCTTGAACAGATATTAGTATTATCACTAGTTTGTTTTGCAGGAATAATTGCATTCAAGCTTAAAGCAGTTACAGTAAGCAATGCGGAAGGTCTGGTAAAGGTAATAATGAAAATAACATTGCCTCTCTTAGTTTTTACAAGTTTTGCAGGGACAAAGTTAACAGATGAAATTTTGATAAATTTTCCTGTTGTTTTTGCTTCAGCAATTTTTACAGTTAGTATTTTGTTTTTATTGAGTAAAGTAACAGCAAAGATTTTACGATTAGATAGAGAAAATACAGCCTTACACAATGCTCATACTATGTTTGGTAATGTGGTATTTTTAGGTTTTCCTCTTTTGGACGCATTATTTCCCGGAGGTGAAGGGCTGATTTATGCGACAATATTTCAAATAGGAAACGACGCATTGTTATGGACCTGGGGAATATTTATTTTGAAGAAAGGAGCAAACAAGCAAACGGAGCGTAAAGGCAATCACTTAATTAATCCTGCAACCGTGGCATTTGTTGTCGGAGTAATTTTTATGTTGTTCAAAATTAAAATTCCTGAAGTAGCATTTAAACCATTATTTGGATTAGGGCACACAACTATTTATTTATCAATGATTTATGTGGGTGTAGTTCTAGCTCAGATTAAATTTAAACCATTAATTCAAAATCTTCGATCATATATTTTAAGTTTTAATAAATTGTTGTTTGCCCCGATAGTTTTAATGTTTGTATTGATTTTAATTAAGAAAGCAGGATTAAATATATCAGACAAGGCATTGATGTGCTCAGTTCTTCAGGCGGGGATGCCTTGTATGATAATCATTTCTATTTTAGCAGCAGAGTTCGGACTTAATGCAAAACAGGCAGTTGAGAATATACTTGTAAGTTCGGTTTTGGCAATTATTACTTTACCTTTGATTTATTGGGTATTGAATCTTTATTTGTAATTTCATTCTTGCCAGTGTGCCACTAAATCCACAAAAGGAGTCGGACCAAAGTTAATCGTGTGTTTGGCTTTTCTTTAGTGATGCAAGGGGCGTGAAGGTCAAAGGTTTTATTTAGCCTCTCAATAATTCATTGCATTTTCTTTCAATAGTTTTCCTAACAAATGAGATATCTGAGAGAATTTCATTATTAGTAAATCTAATCACTTCTATGCCGAAACTATTCATTACATTGGTTCTATGTTCGTCGTATAATTTTGCAGATTCTTGATTATGCGTTTCACCGTCAATTTCAATGACCAATTTGATTTTATGACAATAAAAGTCAGCTATATAATTACTAATCGGGTGTTGTCGTCGAAATTTTAATCTTAAAATTGCATTTTCTCGAACTATCTCCCAAACAATTTCTTCAGGCTCAGTCATTCTTCTTCTGAGTTGTTTTGCTCTATCCATTATTAATGAGCTTGCTCCGTAGAACATTGTGACTTTATGTAATTCATTACTGTATTGCATACTAAAAAGCATTTTAGTACAAAATAAGTATTTTGTTTTGAGAATTACTAATAGTAATATTTTCTATTGTTTTTTTGCCAGCCCTGCCCCTAAAAACCCTAAAGGGTGCCAGCCCGCCTGTGAATTGTGCGTAGGCGTCCCTTTAGGGATGCAAGGGGCGTGAAGGCCCGAAGCATCACTCTAAAAGACAGACATTCTTAAGCATCGCTTATTTCCACTAACGAAACCCCCTCACGTGAAATATATGACCGTTGTAGCAAAGTTTGTGCTGTGTATGAACGACCGTATAACTTGGCAATCATGCGTAAACATAGCCTGTCCCGATTTGTCGGGATTGCACCGCAATCCATGGCGTCGAGTTGAGTGTAAAAGGGGAAGTTATAAAGAATCTCAAATCATTATTGTTGATTCAATAACATTTTCAATACGCTATATCCTTTGTCTAGAATAGGATCTTTATCACTTAAAAAGTCTTCTATACTATAATAAACTTCAATATCAGGAACTAAATATTTAAATTCAGTATTTGCCCCGACATAAGTTTTTTGAGTTGCAATAAATCCGACACCTCCACCTGGCAATTTAATTAGAAGTGGCTGAGAACAGCTCCCTCCTGAAGGCTCTCCGACAAATGTTGCTAATCCTAATTCTTTGAAAACCATTAAAAAATTTTCGGTAGCCGAAAGATTTTTACTGTCTAGCAAAATAACAATGTTTTTATTTAAAGTTCTTCTATCTTTTGGGATGTTGTTAATTGTAACAAATGTGTCTGTGATAAATGCTTCATCATTATAATAATCAGAATATTCAAAGTGTCTTGTTGAACCAACAATGTGACTAAATGAAGAATCAGTATATGCTCCTAAAGCACGCATATTTGCATTATTAATTCTTGTTTTTACATACTGGAAAATTGTATCTTGTTCCGTAAAATAACATGCAATATCTGACCCAATACTTGTGCCCCCTGTATTATTTCTTAGATCTATGATAATCCCTTCTGATGAATTTATTTCATTATAAATCGAATCAAAATATGAAACAACATTATAATTCATTGCACCAGCAATGTCAATGTATAAAATATTTTCATCAAGGACTTTCGATGAAATTGAATTTGCTGGCATGTATATTTTACGGTAATATGAAGATATTGAATTATAACTATATTGCTCGGAGTTTGTATTGTTGACCTCTACAGTTTTTATTTCTCCATCAGTAGTTTTAATAGTCATACTTTCAATTACAGTAGTATTATAGACGCTGAAGTAACTTGTGAATAACCTACGTTTACTTTGAGAAAAATTGGAATTTAAAAATATTGAAAAATTATTATTCAAATAATCATAAATTGGCACTTCATTTATTTCAATTACTTCACTACCTAAAGGAACAGTATCGCTAACCACAGGTTTTATTGCAGTTATATAGACACCGTCTTTCAAGCAAACTATGTCAAATACTGGTAAAGTACTTTTGCTTTTTAATTCGTTCTCTATTGTATATGGCATTAAGATTTTTGTGTGCTCATCTTTAAGCTGTGAAATAAATTCTTGCAAAACTAGATAATACTCCAAATCCGATTTTGTTTCAATCACTTTTGGGATATAGTTTTGATAAGTGTTCGTCCAATCAATTTCAAGGCGATCAAAGTAAGGAAAATTGTATGTGGCTTCTTTCCAAATCAATGATAGACCTAATATTTTTTGGTCATCTGTTAAATTACAGTTAGTATTCTGCTGACAATAAATGTGCTTTGATACAACAATTATAAATATTGAAATAAATAATAAAACAAGTCTTAAGTCTTTCATTTTTTATAAATTTATACAAAATTACTTTTTTATCGCATTTAGACAGTCTTTTTCCATTATTTATATGGGGTCTGAAATGTTAATTTTGGGAACAAATATTAAGCATTCCTTTTTCATGTTATCAACACATAACACAATGATTACATACAGTCTAACGTCGATTTAATTTCGGGCTAGCTAAATAATTACTATTCTTTCTTTCTCAAACCATCCAAATCCTGTACGTGTCCGTTGAAGACGTTTATATCAACATTTCCCTGAATCCCTTTGATACTTCCCTTGTCTGTGAATTGCCAGAATACCCAGTCTTTTACAATGTCGGAGGGATTGCCTTTGGTATTATACCACGCTATCCATACGGGGTATTTATCAAAACGCGAATCATCAGCGATTGCACTTGTATAAAATCTGTTGTAGGTATATATAATAGGTGTTATGCCATAATGCTCTTCAACAATTGTCAACCAGTTCAGTAATCCTGTTTTTAAACTAGTTAGGCTCTGTACACGACTATACTTTTCAATATCTAGAATTGGTGGGAGGTCTCCTGTTTCAAGGGTGACATTTTTTATGAAAAACTCAGCCTGTTCACTGCTTTTTTCATCCGGACGATAATAATGATAAGCTCCTCTTATTACATTATTATCTTTAGCAGACTTCCAATTTGTAGTGAATTTTTTATCTAAGCGATTTTTTCCGGCAGTAGCTCTTATTATTATAAAGTCGGGACGATCCTCATCACATAGCTTTTTCCAGTCAATGTCTGATTGATACTCTGAAACATCAATTCCAAACACCGTATAGTCTTTGAGATCTTGTTTAATTTTCGAAAACTTCTCAATTTTTTGAACGATAGGCTTGAAGAGATTAATGATGTCTGAATAGAAAACACAAACAGCTATAATTGCTGCTATGATTAGCACTATTTTTAATGTAATGCTACTTTTTTTCTTTCGACGTCTTCTGACCATTAATTAATAAAGTTGTCTGAAATATATTCTGCAATTTGAATCGCATTTGTGGCTGCACCTTTTCTCAGATTATCGGCACTTAACCAAAAGTTTATAGCCTTGTCGTTCGATTCATCAAGCCTTATTCTTCCAGCAAAAGTTTCATTCTTATTCTGTGCAATTAAAGGTGTTGGGTATTCATTTTTAGATGGATTATCAAGTACAATTACTCCCATTGATGCAGAAATAATCTTTTTTACAGATGATATTTCCGGTTTTTTGAAAAACTCAACATTAACGCTTTCGCTATGACCACCTAATACAGGAACCCTAACAACAGTGCAAGTAATTTTTAAATCGTTGATATTTAAAATTTTTCGTGTTTCATTGATTAGTTTCATTTCTTCCTCTGTATATCCATTTTCGAGGAAATCGCCACCATGAGGGATACAATTTAAATCAATAGTATGCGGATATGCAGGATTTTCAACTTTTTTACCGGCTCTTTCACTCATTAATTGATTATATCCCTTAAATCCCGAACCTGTAACTGACTGATAAGTTGAAACAACTACCCTTTTTAATTTATATTTAAGATGTAATGGCCACAAAATTTGAGTAAGCGGAATTGTTGAACAATTAGGATTCGCAATTATATAATCATTTTCGTTAAGTATTGATATGTTGACTTCGGGAACTATTAGTTTTATGTCATCGTACATTCTCCATGCAGATGAGTTGTCAATAACTTTTGTTTTGATTTTTGCAAATAGAGGAGCATATTCCAATGAAACACTTTTCCCTGCAGAAAATATTGCAATGTCAGGTTTTTCTTTCAATGCCTCATTAATAGTTTTTACAGTATATTCTTTTGAATTAAAAACAATTTTTTTGCCTGACGAAGTATTTGAAGCAACAGGAATTAACTCATCAGGAATAAAATTACGCTCTTCCAGAACTTTTAATATTGCAGTTCCAACCATTCCTGTAACACCTACGATTGCTAGTTTCATACAACTTATGTTTTTTGTGTAAAAATATAATTTTTAAACTAATCTTTATCCAAAATAGAAATAATAAAATAATTTAAGGTATTTTTACAATGTTATTAGCCAAAAGTTTTGAGTGGACAAATTAATTAAATAGTTCAAGGCTAGAATAAGGTAACTTGAGACTTAAGGGATTAAAATAAATTTATAATATGAGAAAAATACTTTTCATACTTACGCTTCTTCCACTGGTAAGTTTTGCACAATTCAGTGATGATTTCAGTGATGGAAATTTTACTTCTGATCCTGCATGGTCTGGCAACACAGACAAATTTATAATTGATGCATCAAATCAGCTTCAGTTGTACGAAAGCCCACAGGCAGATGGGACATCGTATCTTTCTACCAGTTGTGGTGCAATTAATGATGCAAGTTGGGAATTTTTAGTAAAGCTTCAGTTTAACCCTTCATCAACGAACTATTGTGAGATTTATCTTACATCGAATAACTCTGATTTATCTTCTGCTACAAATGGATATTTTGTTAAAATTGGGAATACTGCTGATGAGGTTAGTCTTTACAGAAAAAATCCGACAAGCAGCACAATGATAATTAACGGGACAGACGGGAGACTAAATACTACAACAGTCAACGTTCGTGTTAAAGTTACCCGTGATAATGAAGGGAACTGGAGTCTGATGTCCGATACACTGGGCGGAACAGATTATTATACTGAAGGATCAATTTTAGATAATACTTATTTCAGTTCATCATATTTTGGGGTTAAATGTGTTTATACTTCTACCCGTTCACAGCACATCTTTTTCGATGACTTTATTATAACAGGTGACCCTTTTGTTGATGATATTCAACCTCAATTGCTGTCATCACAAGTACTTGACTCTCAGCATTTTTTGATGAATTTTGATGAAGAGTTAGATCCCGTATCAGCTTTAGATGAGCAAAATTATTCTGTAAACAACGGAATTGGTAATCCGGCCGATGTCTCTTTTTATAATTCTGATCCCTCAAAAGTATTGCTTGAGTTTTCATCGTCTTTTGTGTCCGGCACTAATTATATTTTACAATATCAAAACATAGCAGACTTAAGTATGAACCCTGTTGTTCCGGGAAACATACCTTTTAGTTATATAGATTTTTCAGCGGGCATGATTGTAATCAATGAAATTATGGCAGATCCCGACCCTCCGGTTGGTTTGCCAAATGCTGAATATGTAGAATTGTACAACACTTCTGATTATACAGTTGATCTAACAGATTGGGTTTATACAATAGGGACAACGTCAAAAACTCTTACCTCATATCAGCTCGAAGCCGGAGAATATTTGATATTATGTCATACTAATTATGTTTCAGAATTTGAAAATTTTGGTAATACACTTGGTATAGCATCATTTCCATTAATTACAAATGGAGGTCAGACAATTGTATTAAAGGACAATGAAGGACAGGAAATAGACCGCGTTACATATTCTGACACATGGTATCAGGACGCAAATAAAAAGAATGGAGGCTGGTCACTTGAGAAGATAGACCCGGTAAACACTTGTTCACCACAAACAAACTGGATTGCTTCAAACGATGAGTTTGGAGGAACACCTGGAACAATTAATTCTGTTTATGCAATAAATAGTGATACCCTCGCTCCTGAAGTTCTTAGTGTTAGCATTACTGCCGGAAATGAAATTACTATTATATTTTCTGAGTCTGTGGATACTCTTTCAAGTCTTGTTTTGACCAACTATGATGTAATTCCTGATTTTGGCAATCCTTTTTATGCTGTAACCAATCCTTTAAACGAAACAGCAGTAATCTTACAATTTCCTTCCTCATTTAACGAAAATTTAAATTATTCAATTACAATTTCAAATGTAAAGGATTGGTGTGGAAATATTATGACCGAACAAAGTGTGAATTTTATACTGTATAATCCTGCTGATTATGATGTTATTATTACTGAAATTATGGCTGATCCCGATCCGGTTGTACTCCTTCCCGATGTGGAATACATAGAGCTTTTTAATAGAACAGAATATGATTTGGATTTAGCGAACTGGACAATAAGTGCAGGTACCACCACTCGCACATTACCTTATTGTATGATTCCCGAAGGGGGATATTTGGTTTTGTGTCATGAGAGTAATCAAGAAATGTTTGATGAGATGTTAAATGTTGTTGGTGTAGAAAGTTTTCCCGCATTGACAAACGGAGGAGCCACTCTTATATTAAGAGATAAAAATAGTAATGTTATTCATACTGTTACATATAGCGATACTTGGTATCAGGATAATTTTAAGAAAAATGGAGGCTATTCGCTTGAAATGATAGATTTAAATAATGTATGTGAGGGAAAAGAAAACTGGAGGGCAAGCAATAATATTTTAGGAGGAACACCGGGTATTGTTAATTCAATTAATGGAAGCAATCCTGATATTACATTGCCTTATCCGATTGCTGCAGAAGCAATAATGCCGGATACGTTAATAGTATATTTTAGTGAAATATTGAAATCTGAATTTGCAAATGATGTTTTAAATTTTGAAGTTGAAGAGTTTGGACATCCTATTTGGATAAGTGCTAGCGAACCTAATTTTTCAACAATTACAATGAAATTTGACGGAGAATTTGAAATAGGAAAATTGTATTTCATTAATATTAACGATAGCATTAGAGATTGTGCAGGAAATAAAGTTGTAGTAAATTCTTCATTTAGATTTGCTATTGCCGATTCTGTTGTGGCAGGCGACATAGTTATAAACGAAATTCTTTTTAATCCATTGTCCGGAGGAAAAGATTTTGTCGAATTGTACAATAATTCCAACAAAATATTGGATTTAAAACATTTATGGGGATGTAATAAAGATGAGGCCGGGAACATTAAAGACTCCTATGTCTTAAGCAATATTAGTCGTTTGCTTGAACCGGGAGAATACTGTGCCGTTTCAGAAGATATAAATTTTTTGATTGACAATTACTATGTTCCGTATTTAGAGAATCTTTATAAGTGTGGTAATTTACCCTCAATGGCTGATGGTGAGGGAAACATTTTGATAACAGACAGGTTTTTAAATGAAATAGACATGGTTTATTATACTGATGATCAGCATTATAAATTACTGGCATCAAAAGATGGCGTGTCTTTAGAAAGAATAAATTATAATCGCAGTTCGGCAGATAAATCAAACTGGCATTCGGCATCACAGACTGTAGGATTTGCTACACCCGGATATAAGAATTCTCAATTTTCATCCGAGATAGCAACAGAAACAGTAATTAGTTTGAGCCCCGAAGTTTTTTCTCCTGATAACGACGGCTATAATGATAGATTAGCTATTTCATATAAGCTTGACGAACCCGGATATACTGCAACAATGGCTATATACAGTTCAGACGGCAAATTTGTAACATATATACTTAATAACCAAATGCTTGCAATGGAGGGAAGCCTGTTTTGGGATGGTTTTGATAGTGGTAATAATATTTGCCCTGCCGGTATTTATATACTCTATGTCGAGATGTTTAATCTGATAGGGAATAAAATTGTCGAAAAACATGCAATAGTATTGAGTAAAATGGTTTACTAGTGTTGATGGATTTAAAAGTAAATTGATAAAAGGTCTTTATTTATCAGATAATTTCTTTTCCAGACTCTCAAGTCGTTTAACGATATCATCAAGGTTTTTAAAATGTATATATGATTTGTGATATGCTCTTATTTCATATGCAGGAGCACCCATCAAAATGCTGTCTTCTTTTAATACATTATTTGAAATACCCGATTGTGATGAAATTTTTGTTCCATTGGCTATCGTTATATGAGGACTGATACCGACTTGACCACCAATCATACAATTTTCGCCTACTTTTGTTGTGCCGGCAATTCCTGATTGTGCTGCAATTACAGTGTTTTTACCAATTTCCACGTTGTGAGCCACATGGTTGTGGTTATCTAACTTTACACCTGCTCTGATAATAGTTGATCCCATTGTAGCTCTGTCAATTGTTACCAAAGCCCCCAATTCAACATTGTCTTCTAATATAACATTACCAATTTGTGCAATTTTCATAAATGCATCGCCATTATTTGGGGCAAAACCAAATCCGTCAGCACCGATAACACAACCGGCATGCAAAGTGCAATTCTTTCCAATAACCGTATTGTAATATATTTTGACACCAGGAAATAAAATACAATTGTCACCAATATTAACATTGTTTCCAACATAACAACCAGGATATATTTGTACATTGTTTCCTATTTTGGAATCTTTTCCTACATAACTGAAAGCGCCAACATATACATCTTTACCGAGTAAAGCTTTTTTGTGAACAAAAGATTGTTTTTCTATGCCTACCGGTTTTTCTATCATTTTGTTATAAATATCAAGTAGCACAGCGATTGACTTATATGCGTCTTCAACTCTTATCAAAGTTGCTTTTACTTCTTTTTGTGGTAAAAAGTCATTGTTAATCAAAATAACAGATGCAGCGGTTTCATAAATATAATGAGTGTACTTGGGATTAGCCAAAAATGATAAAGACCCCGGTTTCCCTTCTTCAATTTTTGAAAAGCAATTTACAACAGTATTTTCGTCACCTTCAACTTTTCCATTTAGTATAGAGGCTATCTGTCCGGCAGTAAATTTCATTTTGAAATACTTAAATTTATAATATCTTTCGGAGCACAAACATAATATTTTTTTACAATTTTTCCCAACACAGAGATATTTAACATATCCGATGCTTCCGAGATGTCTATCAATTTGTTTGGATATAGTATATTAATACGTTCGTCAGCATAGGTATATGCATTATTTGAAACTTCTCCGGTGAAGACGAAATAAGAAATTTCCTCATCGGTAAGAGAGTATTCCTTTTTGGCAATTTCTTTCATTGAACCTATAAAACTATCTTCGGGTTTTTCTTTACTTATTAGTATTTTAGGAAATTTTCGGTTTAAAATACTATTTGAAAGATGCGAAAGAATTTTGTCATCAGAATACATACTTTGTTTTAACAGACAGAAAACATCATAATCATCAATCATTGCAAAGTTTGCAATAATATCCTTTTTATTATGAAGCTTATTTTTGTCAATTAGGAGGTCTATATATTGATTATTAGTTCTAATATTACTGTTTTCTAAAAGATATTTTAACCGCATTATGAAGGCAGACAAAAGCAGTTCTGCGATTAAAGAGGTTTTGTGTAAATAAACCTGCCAATACATAAGTCGACGAGCGATTAAAAACTTTTCTATACTGTAAATTCCTTTTGATTCGACAACAAGATTATCATCAACCACTTGAAGCATTTTAATAATTCGTTCCGAACCAACAACCCCTTCTGATACACCTGTAAAAAAACTGTCTCTTTTCAGATAATCAAGTCTGTCCATATCAAGTTGACCTGAAATTAGTTGATGGAGAAATTTTTTATGATATTGATTTTGAAAAATTTTTATAGCTAAATCTAATTTGTTTTTAAATTCAGCATTAAGTTCCTGCATAAATAACAAGCTAAGATCTTCGTGATGCAGATTAGGAGTAAAACAATTTTCGAGAGCATGGGAAAAAGGACCATGTCCGATATCGTGTAACAAAATTGCTATTTTAGCAGCTTCAGCTTCTTCTTCGGTAATTTCGTGATTTTTGCTACGGATAACATCAATTGCCATTCCTATAAGGTGCATAGAACCAATAGCATGTTGAAAACGAGTATGTACAGCTCCCGGATAAACTAGATATGATAATCCAAGTTGTTTGATTCTCCTTAAACGCTGAAAATAAGGATGTTCGATAAGCTCGTAGATTATTCCACCCGGGATGTTGATAAATCCATGTACAGGATCATTGATTATTTTTTTCTTGTTAGTCAACTTTTTAAATGTAATTATGCAAAATTATAATAAAGAAACCGATTTACAATGTTTGGAGTGTTCTTAAATTGAAATATTAAATTTCTTTAATTCTATGTTTGTCATCATCATCGTAAAAAACATTGAGATAAGATTTGTATCTAGATAATGAAATGACGCCTTTCTCCAGAGCTTTTTTTACCGCACACTGCGGTTCATTTATATGTGTACAGTTGTAATATTTGCAATTTGGGGATAATTTGAATATCTCCGGAAAATAGTGATACATTTCTTCTTTTTTCAAATTCACCAGCCCAAAACCCATAATTCCCGGAGTGTCAACAATATAACCGCCAAATGGTAGTTTTAACATCCTAGCAAAAGTTGTTGTATGTTTTCCGGCTAAATGGTATTCAGAAATGAAGTCTGTTTTTAGGCGATATTCTGGAGCAATTACATTTATTAAAGAAGTTTTTCCGGTACCGCTATGTCCGACAATTAAACTGATTTTGTCTTTAAGAATTTCAGCAACATTATCAATGTTTACTTTATTCTCAACAGATATTTCAATAGTTTTATAACCTATTTTGGTATATATAGATGAAAGATATTTGGAATGCTTTAACTCCTCACTGCTATATATATCGATTTTATTAATAAGGATTATGCAAGGAATGCTGTATGATTCTGCTGCGATTAATAATCTGTCCAGAAATATTGTTGTTGTTTCAGGTTTTTGTAATGTAAACATTATTACTAGCTGGTCAATATTAGAAGCTATTATATGTGTTTCTTTTGACAGATTTGTTGATTTTCTTATTATACAATTTTTTCTACTGTGAATTTTGTTTATCAGTCCCAAAAGATTTTCTGTTTCTTCAAATTCAACAATATCACCTACCGATAATGGGTTGGTACTTCTATAACCTTTAAGTCTTAGTTTACCCTTAATAACGCAGGTATATATTAAATTATCACATTCAACTGAATGAACGGCTCCTGTGGTTTGTATAATTCTGCCCGTTTTCATATTACCGACACAAAGATATATCAATCATTCAAAATTTAACTATTAGGGATTAAAATCTCACATATATTATTTTTATTAACAAACGCATTATTTGACATAAAAACTTTTTCACCGATTGCTGAATTATAAATATGGTATTATCTTTGACAAAAAATAGAAAAAAAATATGAAAAAATCAATCTTTGTTATAGTCGGGATATTATTAATAGGTATTGTCGGATTTTCTCAAACAGAAAAAGAATATAAGGTAGGCTGCATTGCTTTTTATAATATTGAAAATTTATTTGACACTATTCCCGGAACAAATGATGTCGAATTTACACCTAATAGTGAAAAACAGTGGAATTCGGAACGATATTTCCAAAAAATGGAAACCATGGCCTCTGTTATAGTAGAAATAGGAGCAGACTTTACGGGTACAGCGCCGGCAATAATAGGACTTAGTGAGATAGAAAATATTACTGTATTAGAAGATTTAGTTAAGGCCGAACCAATTAAAAAATACAATTATCAGATAGTTCATTTTGATGGTTCTGATTACAGGGGAGTTGATTGTGCGTTGTTATACAGGCCAGAGTTTTTTACTGTTACAAATACTGCTATGCACCTTGTCAGAACTCCTGATGATCCTGACTTTAGAACAAGAGACCAGCTTCTTGTCAGTGGCTTGTATGATGGCGAAGAAATGCATTTTATTGTATTACATTGGCCATCACGCAGGGGGGGAGAGCAGAGAAGTGAACCAAAACGTGCGGCAGCAGCAGATGTTACAAGACATATCTTTGATTCAATATTAATTATCAATCCCAATGCAAAAATAATTTGTATGGGGGACTTGAATGATGATCCTATAGATAAAAGTGTTAAAACGCATTTGAATGCAACAGGGACTAAAGAGGAAGCGATATTTCCTAAATTGTATAATCCAATGGAAGAGCTTTATAAAAAAGGAATAGGTTCTTTAGCATATAATGACAAATGGAATTTATTTGATCAGATAATTATGACTCCGGAATTTCTTAAATCTGACAAATCATCATACAGATTTCATAAGGCTTTTATTTATAATAAGGCATATTTAATGCAGAAAGAAGGAAAGTTTAAAGGTTATCCTTTTAGAACTTATGTTGGGAATACTTATATGGGCGGATATTCAGATCATTTTCCTGCATATATTTTTATAATCAAGGAAAAATGAAATAATAATTGACATTATTTGTTTTGTTGTTCTACATCTAATATTTCAAACATAGAATTTTTACTTAAAAACTCGGGAACAATTTCCTTCATTTTTTTTACTATTGCAAATTTATCGCTATTATTACTTGTTTCAATGAGTTCGAAAATTTCATTTTTTACCAGTTTCGGTTCATATTGACGAACTTGAGCAATCATTATTTGCGGGTGATATGTAGGTAAAGTATTTTCTTTATTTGCCAAAAGCTCTTCATAAAGTTTTTCGCCAGGACGTAAACCTGTTACTTTTATTTGGATGTCAATACCCGGTTTTAGTCCTGATAAAGATATCATCTTGCGAGCCAGGTTAATTATTTTAACAGATGGACCCATATCAAAAATAAAAATTTCACCACCATGCCCCATATTTCCTGCTTCCAGTACAAGTTGACAAGCCTCGGGAATTGTCATAAAATATCTTGTTACGTCTGGGTGTGTAACAGTAACAGGGCCACCTGATTCTATTTGTTTCTTAAATCGAGGGATTACAGAACCATTAGATCCCAACACGTTTCCAAATCTAGTGGTAATAAATTTTGTTTCATTAGAATTAAATAATGACTGAATGTAAATCTCGGCAATTCTTTTACTTGCACCCATAACGTTAGTTGGATTAACTGCTTTGTCGGTGCTTACCATTACAAATTTTTTAATTTTGTATTTGTTTGCTGCATCTGCTATGGTTTTAGTACCAAGTACATTTACACTTATGGCTTCTGAAGGATTGTTTTCCATCATTGGCACATGCTTATAGGCAGCAGCATGGTAAACGTATTCAGGCTTATATTCTTTAAAAACCCATTCGATGAGTTTTTCGTTTCGTATATCTCCTATGACAATTTCGAAATTTGTAAAATTGAGTTTCTCTTTTAGTTCAAGTTCGATATCATATAAGGGAGATTCCGCAATGTCAAACAGAATTATTCTTTCGGGCATAAACAATGTCAATTGTCTTACAATTTCGCTTCCTATCGAGCCTGCAGCCCCTGTAACTAAAATCGTTTTATTTAAAACATCTTTACGAATGCCGTCTTTATTCATTTTAATTTCTGCCCGCTCAAGAAGGTCTTCAATTTTAACATTTTTAAGCTGATTAATGTTGAACTCACCATTAATCCAAGCGGACATATCAGGAATGGTCTTTACCTCAACTTCATTGTTCAGACAGGTTTCTATTACATATTTTTTTCGTGTTACAGAAACACCTTTTTCAGAGATTATAACAACTGATATTTTTTTACTTTCAATTATCTTTTTCAGGTTTTTCAGGTGATAAACTTTTACGCCGTCAATTTTACTTCCTGTAACCTTACTGTGATGATCAATAAAGCCAACTACTCTGTATTTTGTTTTACTGTTTTGATCAAAAGCTTTTTTTGTAATTAATGCGGGCTCACCGGACCCATAAATCAGTACATTATCGCTCTCTTTTCGAGGGTTGTTAAATTCGGTAAAAATATTTTTTAAGAGTAGGCGTGAAAAAGATAATACGAAAGTTGTGATAAAAAACTCTATTATTAAAACAGATATTGGAACAAGATATCTGTCTATAAAACTAAGACTTAAAAAATTCAAAAGTAATAATACAATACTTCCTAAAAACAACACGCTTAATATTCTAATAATGTCTTTTGTTCCAGTATGTCTTACCATTCCAGCATAAGTCTTTCCTACGAAAAAAGACAAAGCGCGAATACTAAGAACTGTAATTATACTTGTGGGAATAAAGTCTGCTTCAATAACCGGGATGGAAAAATTGAATCTTAAATAAAAAGATAAAACTAAAGATAGGAAACTTATACAAACGTCAATCAAAAAAACCACCCATCTGGGAGTTATTCTTCTTAATATATTTATATTAATATTCACTTCACAAAAATATAAAATACTTGGTACATTTTTATAATTACTATTTTCTTTTTAATTATTTACTTCATTAGACTGTGATTAAGAACACTGAAGATGAGAAGTGTAAAGTTTAAATTATTAATAAACAATATCTCAAAAAGGGATTGATAATAGAGTATTCTGGAGTAAATTTACATCGTTGTTATTTATTTAAATTAGTCTCATCAATGTAAATTTTTAATAATATGTATAAAATTTACACATTAAATTATTTTTAAATGAAATATTTTTATACATTTGCCAAATTGAAAAAGTATAATGTAGTCCAATTAAATCAAATGTTTAATTTAAATTTATAAAATTATGAAAAAAGTAAAAATTTTATCACTATTATTTGTGGCTTTTGCTGCATTAACTATCTTTAACAGTTGTAATAAAGAGTATGCTCTGCCAACTATTACATGGTCAGGACCGGTATCTGTTATTGTTGATTTTGAATCAGAAGAAAACTATGATGTTAATCTTGCAATCACTTTTGGAGCAGAAGCAGGATTGAATGAGATTCATATTTACAAGTACATACATTCAGGTTTGGATGATGTAACTACTGTTGAAATGACAGCCCCCACAGGTTATGCAGATTTAACAACTTTTGATTACACATTTACTGATGATAATGACGCAAGTGATTTTACAGGTGGTGTAACTAAAATTGTTTACGAATTTGTTGTAAAAGATGCAGAACTTCAGGAAACAACTAAGGAATATACAATTTTTGTAGTTGAAGCTTACTCAGTAACTTTTGTAGTTAAAGACGAAGCCGATAATGTAATTACTGATGCTATTGTAACTTTTAATGGAGTAGCTAATGCTGCTGGTGATTATGTTGTTGATTATGTTGAAGAAGGAACTTATGAATACTCTGTTGCAAAAGCTGGTTATCAGACTGTTACAGTTACTGATTTTGTAATGCCGGCAAACAATACTACAGTTGATGTTGTTTTACTTCAAAATATAGCAGCAGAATGGTCAGCTGAAATTCCACTAGCTCTTTATGGCCAAACATCATGGGCTTCTTATAACAGCACACCTGTTACTAATTACTTTTCAAACGTAATTGGAGTTGCTTTCAACTTTACAGATGCAACAACAGTTAGAATTCAAGATACTAATTATACAGGAGGTACACTAGGTTGCGATGGTTGGGTTATTGTAACAGACATTGCTAACTTAACAACACAAGCTTCTTTGGCTACTGCTTATAATGATGGAACACCGATTCATCAATACGATCTTCCTTATGATCAGCACAAAGCTTATGCTCCTGTGTATTTCATAAGCAAGATGGGAACAACCTATAAACTAGTTTATTATGTAGCTGGACATCGTGATGGTACAACCGGTAATGTTGTTGTATTCAAATATAAAAGCTAATAGATTTTAGATAAAAATTGAACCGCTCTTCGGAGCGGTTTTTTTTTTGCTTGCCAGCAGAACTTAGATATATAAAAAAATATCTTTTGAAATATTAATTATTATCAACAGTACACGAATCAAAAACTTGTTTTGATTCGTGTGATTGGTTAGGTTGAGATTTTTTGGATTAATAAAATCGCTAAAGCAATTTTATTAGTTTTAAAGTAAATGATTAAATCAAAATGCTCACTAAGTTCGCAATTTTGAGGGATTAACAAAACCGCTTCGCAATTTTGTTGATCCCTGAGGGGGGTATTCAAAAGCAAATGCTCACTGCGTTCGCATTTTTTTTATTTTCTCACTGCGTTTACAAAAACAAGTTTTTGACACTTGTGAGAATTGTTAAATACTATTAAGTAAGCGATTAATAAAATCGCTAAAGCAATTTTATTAGTTTTAAAGTAAATGATTAAATCAAAATGCTCACCAAATTCGCATTTTTTGAGGGATTAACAAAACCGCTTCGCAATTTTGTTGATCCCTGAGGGGGGTATTCAAAAGCAAATGCTCACTGCGTTCGCATTTTTTTATTTTCTCACTGCGTTTACAAAAACAAGTTTTTGACACTTGTGAGAAAATAAAAAGCTTCACTTGCGTGAAGCTTTGCTTTTGGGTGAAAGATGGGATTCGAACCCACGGCCCTCGGAACCACAATCCGATGCTCTAACCAACTGAGCTACAATCACCATTTTGAGGCTGCAAATATACAACCTGTATTTATATTTGCAAAAGTTTTTTTTAAATTTCGTAAATATTGAAATCGTAGGATTCAATAATTGGATTAATAAGAATCTTTTTGCAAAGCTCATCAATTTTAGAAATCGCCGTTTCTTTACTGTCGGCTTGTATTTCAACATCAATATGCTTTCCAATGCGAACGTTAGTAATGCTTTCAAATCCGGTTTTTTGTGCAGAATTCATAACTGCTTTTCCTTGTGGATCCAATAATGCCTTTAATGGCATTACGTTAATTTGTGCTAGAAATTTCATTGTTATATGTTTTATTTTACTATAATTTTGTTTTATTTTTAGATAAAAATTGTCTTAAAATTGATAAGGCAAGATATAAAATAATGCTGAACGCCAAACCCGAAATTCCGAATATTATTAAAAATATTATTGTTGATATCAGCAATATGACTTGCCAAAAATAATTTTTTAAGTCAAAACCATGAATTTTTAGTGAAAACAATTTAATTCTCGAAATCATCAACAGAGGCAGAATTGTAATTGTAGAACTAATAAAAACAGGATTATGAAAAGCTTCGGTTAAATTAACTAATCCAAAAACAAAAGGACAACAGATTGAGATTATAAAAATTGCTGAAGCAGGGGTTGGTAAACCACGAAATTCTGTTTTTTGTTCCGTGTCAATATTGAATTTAGCAAGTCGAAGAGCAGAAAAAACTACAATAATAAGGCTTGCAAAAGCAAAATGTTTTGGTAGTATGTGGTTTGAAATAATATGATTGTAAATTAAGGCAGTAGGAGCAAAACCAAAACTTATTAAATCGGCGAGCGAATCAATTTGTTTACCGAATTCCGACACAGCATTAAGTAATCTGGCAGCAAACCCATCGAAAAAGTCACAAATTGCAGCAAATATAATAAGATAAATAGCTGTGTCTATATCTCCCTGAAAAGCAAAAATTGTTGCAGCGGCCCCCGAAGTAAGATTTAGTGAACTAATTACCGATGGAAGACTTTTAATAATTTTCATGCTAATTAAACTTTTTTTCTAATTTTGACAATAATTATCAATATAAACTGTTATTTTGTTAATTGAAAATTGACAATATGAAATTGAAGACAAAAATACTAATTATTATATTAATAATTTCAAATTATTTGTCTGCTCAGATTGCTCCAAAATACAGTAATGAATTTTTGGCAATTGGTGTAGGAAGCAGGGCGCTTGGAATGGGAAATTCTGTTGTTGCTTCTGTTAATGATATTAATTCTGTGTATTGGAATCAGGCAGGTTTGTGCAAACTTGACAAACAACTGGAAATCGGAGCAATGCATTCAGAATATTTTGCAGGAATTGCTAAATATGATTTTATTGGAGCCTCATACAAAATTGACAATAAATCGGCTGCAGCAATTTCGATGATTCGTTTTGGTGTAGATGACATCCCGAACACTCTGGATTTAATTGACAGTGATGGTAATATCAGATATGACAGAATCTCATCATTTTCCGTTGCTGACTATGCCTTTTTATTTACCTACTCAAGAGTGTTACCTGTTGATGGATTAAGTGTTGGGGGGAATTTTAAGCTAATTAGACGTAATGCTGGAGATTTTGCAAATGCCTGGGGATTTGGGTTAGATGTCTCGACTATGTATCAAGTGAATAACTGGAAATTTGGAGCAAGCATTCGTGATGTTACTTCAACTTTTAATGCCTGGAAGTTTAATCAGGATTTATTAAGAGATGTTTTTGAAGCAACCGGAAATGAGGTGCCTGAGAATGGCCTTGAAATAACATTACCACGTTTGTTGTTGGGATCGGGATACATGTACAATATTAACGATAACTTTTCTTTATATTCGGAATTGGGGATGCAAATTACTACTGATGGAAAAAGAAATACACTTATTAAAACAAATATTTTTAGTATAGACCCTTCTTTTGGATTAGAATTTGGTTTTAAAAACATTGTCTTTGCACGTGCCGGAGTAAATAATTTTCAGCAAATACCCGAATTCGATAACACAACTTCATTTTCATGGCAACCAAATATTGGAGTCGGCATAAATATTTACGGTTTAAGACTTGATTATGCTTTAACAGACATTGGAAATCAAAGCATTGCCTTATACTCTCATATTTTTTCTTTGAGTTATCGATTTAATGGAGGAGGACTGCTAAAAAAAGACAGCCAGTCAAGAATGCCTGAAATGCAATAAATATTTTGAGGAAATATAGTTTTTATACGGAGAACGACTTCATAAATTTCTATATGTTATTTATGACAAGTTAGAGAAATAAACAGTCAATTAACATATTTACAAAACGAATGTATTAAGAGATTGTTTTTTTTTGTAATTTTATCACCATGAAAAAAGGTAAACTATATATATTTATATTGCTGTTATTAATTATAATTTCAGGTAAATATAGTATTGCCCAATCATATGCAAACGAGTGGATAAATTATAATCAACAATATTTTAAAATTCATATAAGTGAGGATGGTGTTTACAGAATACCCTATGCAACACTTTTATCCTCAGGGATTCCTGTGGGATCATTGGATCCAAGAAACATTCAGATTTTTCATAATGGAGAGGAACAATATATCTATATTCATGGCGAAAATTCCAGCGGAATTTGGGATCCGGGAAGCTATATAGAATTTTATGGCAAAAGAAATAGGGGAGATCTTGATCTTGATTTTTACGATAACCCGGCAAATCAGGTAAATCCTGATTATAGTTTTTATAATGACACTTCTGTTTATTTTCTTACTTGGAATTTTTCAACATCTAACAGGAGAATGACCAACCATAATAATACAGAATACTCCCAATATATTCCTTATGCACAGGGTTATTGTTACAAAAACATCAGAGTAAACTATACAGGGGCATATTATGAAGGCTCTATTAGGTCATTATTTACCGAAGGAGAAGGTTGGTTCGACGCTCAAGTTATTGTAGTGGATGCACCTTGTTCAAAAACGATAAATGTGCCTAATTATTTCTCGGGAACAGCAAATACATATTTTGAAATAACTGTAGCAGGAGTCCCTGCTAATCAGGTGATGTCTTCTGTACCCCATCATTTAAAGGTCGAGTTTCTTGGACAGGTTAGAATTGACAGGACATATTCCGGGTACCAGTTTGTTAAAGAAAATATTACCTTACCATCTTCATCGTTAACTAATCCTGTTCAATTTACTTTTACGGCAAATGATGCTATCCAACCTGAAGTTCCTGACAGAAATGCAGTGTCATATATTAATATTAAATATCCGCATACATGGGATTTCGAAAATCTTAATTATTTTGATTTTTATTTACCGATTAATTATTCTTCCGAAAAGGACTATATCGAAATTACAAACTTTAATATTTCAACCCCTGCTATCATATACGATTTAACTAATAACGAGAGAATAAGTGTTGAAAATTCCGGTGGAGTCTTAAAAGCTCTTGTTAACAATACCGGTACTGAGAGATTTCTTGCAATAGCAAATCAAGCTGGATTAAAATCCGTTGATAGAATAACAAAAGTTAGTTCTAATAATAAATTTACTGATTATATTGGATTATATCCATCGGCTGATTTTATCATTATTACACATAAAAATCTGTGGACAGGAGCTCAACAATATGCCAGTTATAGAAGTACAACAGGTCTTAATGTGGCACTGCTTGATGTTGACCAACTTTATGATCAGTTTGCATGGGGTGTGCGAAAACATCCGTCTGCAATTCGCAGATATAATGATAAGATTTATGAGCTCTCGAATAAACAAAAGATAATGTTTCTAATTGGGAAATCTATTCATTATATTGATGTTAGAAATAGCCCTACAATAATGGCGGAATGTTTAGTTCCTTCAGCGGGATATCCGTCAAGCGACAACCTTTTGACTGCAGGGCTTGCCGACACAAGGTTTGAACCTCTTGTTGGAACAGGAAGGCTTAGCGTTTCAACAAATCAAGGAATATTGAATTACCTTGATAAAGTTATAGAATATGAATCAAACCCTCCCGAAGAGTGGATGAAATCTGTAATACATTTTGGAGGTGGAATATCTGCTTCTGAACAAACAACATTTGCGAGTTATTTGAATAGTTATAAATTAATTATAGAAGACACTTTATTTGGGGGGCGAGTAAGTACATTTTTAAAGACTTCCTCGGAACCAATTCAAATAACGCAGTCAGATTCAATTCAATATTTAATTAATAACGGGGTTAGTCTGATGACTTTTTTCGGACATGGCTCTTCTTCAGGTTTTGATCAAAACATTGATTATCCCGAGAATTATTATAATACTGGAAAATATCCATTTATTCTTGCAAATTCTTGCTACTCAGGGGATATTCATCTAAGGGGACATTCAAGCATTAGTGAGAGTTGGGTAAATTCGGTAAATAAAGGCTCAATAGGTTTTCTCGCTTCTGTTGGAGACGGACTTGCAACATATTTAAATATTTATGCAGGGGAGTTATATAAAAACATTGCTTATAAGGCTTATGGTATGCCGATTTCGTTGCAGATGATTAATTCAATAGAATACATTGGCAATCAATATCCCAGTAATCCAAGGATTGAAATTACCTGTCACGAATTTACATTACATGGAGATCCATCCATTAGAATTAATTATTTCGAAAAGCCTGACCTTACTGTTACTCCTGCACTTTTAACATTTATTCCGGGTGAGATAACAACCGTTGCAGATAGTTTCGATTTGAGGATTGTTGTAAAAAACATAGGACGAGCCACTAATGAAACATTTTTTGTAAGTATTAGCCGGAGTCTTCCGGACGGAACACAGTATGAATATAATGTACCAGTTTACGGATGTAATTATTTTGATACAATATATGTAAAAATGCCAGTTGACAGACTTAACGGACCGGGACTTAATACTCTTACGGTGTTTGTTGATGCGGGAGCACAAGTGGATGAGTCAAATGAGAATAACAATCAGGTTACTATTGCATTTTTGATAAAGTCTGGGGATTTGTTTCCTGTTTATCCATATAAATATTCAATTTATCCATCAAAAAATGTAAATCTGATTGCATCTACAGGAGATCCGTTTTCTGCTATGGCAGCTTATAAATTCCAGATTGATACGACCGATCAGTATAACAGCCCTTTATTAAATCAGACAACAATTTATAGTGAAGGAGGAATTGTTTCATGGGGATTACCATTTGAAATGACTGATAATAGGGTATATTATTGGCGTATTGCAAGAGATCATTCGAATCCCGACAGTCTTGCGTGGAAAGAATCAACTTTTATTTATATGGAGGGAGAAGAAGGATGGTCACAAGCTCATTTCTATCAGTTTAAAGAAGACGATTACAATTTTATTATATATGACCGACCTGCATATAAATTTACTTTTGTGGATTATCCAAGACAGCTGGTTTGTCAGAATACCAGTCAATATTGGCTTGAGAATTATAATATTAATTCGTACAGGATTGATGGCTCGATTGCAAACGGTTTGGGCGACTGGGGTAATTGTGGAACTACACCGGCAATGCTTATTGCAGTAATTGATCCTGAAACAATTTTAGCATGGTCTTCGGACATTGCAGATTTTGGACATAGAAATTATCCTCAGTGCTGGTCAAGTAATAGGCCACAATTCTATTTCACATTTACTACCGGTTGGGGAACCACTGTTTATTATGATGGGCTTAATGCTATGAAGGCTATGATAGAAAGTGTTCCTGACGGACATTATATTTTAGCATACTCATGGTCTAACGGTTATTTTGAAAACTGGCCAGATTCAGTAAAACAAACATTTGAAGATATGGGGGCAGTTTATATAAATAGTGTTTTAAACGGTAATCCATATATCTTTTTTACAAAAAAAGGAACTCCTTCTTCTACTCAAGAGAGATTTGGTAATTCATCATCCGAACTAATAACACTTTCAGTTAATCTATCTACTGATTTTGATAGAGGGAAGATAAAAAGTGTTACTGTTGGACCTTCAAATACATGGAAATCATTGAACTGGGAGCATGAGGCTCTCGAAAGTCCTTCTGATGACAGCGTAGTCTTAAAAGTTTATGGTATTAATAATTTGGGGCAGGAGATACAAGTAATGGAAGACATTGTCCCGGATACTTATGAGATTTTCGGATTAGAAGATTCGATAGATTATACCATTTACCCTAACTTAAAACTTGAGTTTTTCACTAAGGATGCAACAGATAAAACTCCTGCTCAACTTATAAATTGGCAATTGCGTTATCTGGGCGTTCCCGAAACAGCCATTGATCCAAAATCAGGTTACTATTTTTGTTGCGACTCTTTGGAGGAAGGAGATGAAATCAAATTTGCCGTTGCAACAAAAAATATTAGTACCATGGATATGGACAGTCTGGTGGTTAAATACTGGATTCAAAATAGTCAGAACGAAATTATTGACATTGACATTCGTAAACTTCGAAACCATCCCTCAGGTGATGTAATTATTGATACAATTGTATATTCGAGTATTGGTTTATCAGGAATTAATAGCATTTGGATTGAGTATAATCCAATTAATGAATCAACAGGGACATATTATCAGCCCGAACAGCATCATTTTAATAATATTGCGGTTAAATATTTCCATGTTCAGGGAGACATAACCAATCCACTACTGGACGTGAGCTTTGATGGAAGATATATTATGAATGGAGAAATAATATCAGCAAAACCTGAAATACTTATCAAACTAAAAGACGAAAATCAATATTTGGCACTTAACGACACTTCTTTATTCAGAATATATTTAACTGATTTACAAACAGGAACAGAGAAAAGAGTGTATTTTGGTTTGCAAGACAATCCGGAAGAAACAATGGAATGGATTCCTGCAGACTTGCCCGAAAATTCAGCAAAAATTATTTATAACCCCATATTTACTACTGATGGCTTGTATAGATTGCGTGTTCAGGCAAAAGATGTTTCTGAAAACGAGTCTGGAGAAAACGACTATGTTGTTGATTTTGAGGTGATTACACAGTCGACAATTACACATCTTTTAAATTATCCAAATCCATTTTCAACAAGAACAAGATTTGTTTTTGAACTTACAGGAAGCGAAGTCCCTGATGAGTTGCAAATACAGATATTTACGGTTACAGGCAAACTAGTTAAAGTAATATTTCTTGATGAGATTGGTCCTGTGTATATTGGAAAAAACATTACCGAATATGCCTGGGACGGAAAAGATATGTATGGCGATCAGCTTGCAAACGGGGTATATTTCTATCAGGTTAAAGCCAAAATCAACGGAGAAGATATTGATCATCGCTCAAATGAATCAGACAAATATTTTAAAAAGGAAATCGGAAAGATGTACCTAATCAGGTAATATTTGCATGTAAAAAATTGTATAAATTTTTTAACAAAAATCTGTTGATTACTTTATTGAAATTTTCTTATAACTTTTTTCGGGCAGCTTGGTTTTTTGAAGTATTTTTATAATTCTATATTATTCAGTTAAACAAATAAGAAATGCCGGAATTTATACACTTACACGTACACTCACAATATTCTATTTTAGACGGGGCAGCAAGCATTAACGCATTAATTGCAAAAGCAAAAGATTTTGGAATGAAAGCATTGGCACTGACTGATCATGGAACAATGCTCGGAATTAAGGAATTTCACACAAAATGTAATAAGAATAATATAAAACCCATTATTGGTTGTGAGGTATATGTTGCAAAAAGAACAATATATGATAGAACCGAAGCTTCAGATAAATCAGGGCATCATTTAATTCTACTCGCTAAGAATCTAACAGGGTATTATAATCTGGTTAAATTGGTTTCGAAAGCAAGTCTTGAAGGATTTTATCAAAGGCCAAGAATAGATAAAAATCTTATAAAAAAATATAAAGAAGGGCTTATTGTTAGCTCTGCATGTTTGGGTGGAGAAATACCAAAACTGATTGTAGAGAATAAGATAGAAGAAGCTAAAGAAGTGATTAAATGGTATAAGGATGTTTTTGGTGACGATTTTTATCTTGAAGTTATGCACCATCCTTCTGAAAAATTAAAGCAAAAAAGAGAAGTCTCGGATGTGCAAAAGTTGGTTAACGATAAAATATTTGAATTAGGTAGAGATTGTGGGGTCAAAATAATTGCAACCAATGATACTCATTTCGTAAATGAAGAAGATGCCGAAGCTCATGATGTTTTAATTTGTCTGACAACAAATGCAGATGTTGATGATCCTGACAGGATGAGATATACCAAACAGGAATGGTTTAAATCCCCCGATGAGATGTTTGGTTTGTTTGGAGATCATCCCGAAGTGTTGGCAAATACTGTTGAAATTGCTGATAAAATTGAAGTTTATAATATAAACAAAGACCCTATTATGCCCGAATTTCCAATTCCTGAAAGTTTTGGTAAAATTGAGGATTGGTATAATAAATATTCTGAAGAAGATTTAATAGGAGAATTTACAGAAAAGAAATACAAAGCACTGGGAGGGTACGATTCTGTAATTAGAATTAAGTTCGAATCAGATTATTTAAAATTTCTTGTTAACAAGGGTGTTGTCGAAAGATACGGTGAAAATTATTCGGACGAAATTAAAAAAAGAATTGAATACGAGCTTGATACAATAAAAACAATGGGGTTTCCCGGCTATTTCCTTATTGTTCAGGACTTTATTGCCAAAGCACACGAAATGGGTGTTCTTGTAGGAAAAGGAAGAGGTTCGGCAGCCGGTTCGGCAGTAGCTTATTGTACAAAAATTACTGATGTTGACCCTATTGCGTTTAATTTATTGTTTGAACGTTTTCTTAATCCGGAACGTATTTCAATGCCTGATGTGGATATTGATTTTGATGATGACGGCAGAGCTTTGGTAGTTGACTATGTTACGCAAAAATATGGTAAGGATAAAGTCGCTCACATTTGCACTATTGGAACAATGAAAGCCAAGGGATCCCTTAAAGATGTTTGCAGAATATTACGGGTTCCTTTATCACAGGTAAATGCTCTGACAAAAAAAATTCCTACAAATGGAGCACTTAATAATGCTTATAATATAATTATTGAGGAAGAAAAGAAATTTGGCAGCCTCGAAAAAGTGATTTCAAATATAGATAAGCAAATTCTTGCAGCTAAAAAAGAGGAAAAAGAAGAAGAAACCGCGGTTTGTGAGACAAGAAAAATTATTGCCGAAGAAATGCTGGAGGCAAAAAGCAAGAATGATACTAACATGCTTAAAGCTTTATCTATTGCATGTACTTTGGAGGGTTCGGTTAGGCAAACCGGAGTCCATGCCTGTGGGATGTTAATTGGTCGCGACAAATTGGAAAACAATATTCCGTTAATGCGGACAAAAGAAGATGGTGATCTCGCAGCAACTCAATATGAAGGTACTCTTGTTGAGTCTATAGGCTTGTTAAAAATGGATTTTCTGGGATTAAGAACCTTGTCTATCATAAAAGAATGTTTATCAAATATTAAATTATCGAAAAATGTCGATGTAGATATAGACCATATTTCTCTTGATGATGAAAAAACTTTGAATATTTTTAAAGTTGGTGCTACAACATCAATATTTCAGTTTGAATCTGAAGGGATGAAATCTCATCTTAGGACATTGAAACCGAACCATTTTAATGATTTGGTAGCGATGAATGCTCTTTACAGACCGGGACCAATGGAATATATTGCTGATTATGTCCGAAGAAAAAATGGAAAGGAAAAAACAGTTTATGATCATCCGATAATGGAAAAATATTTAAAGGATACCTATGGAATTACTGTTTTTCAGGAACAAGTGATGCTACAATCAATAGCCCTGGCAGGATTTACAGGTGGTCAGGCGGACACATTGCGAAAGGCTATGGGGAAAAAGGACTTAAAAACAATGGAGGATTTACACGAGAAGTTTATTGTTGGCTGTAAAAATAATGCAGATTTTATTGACGGTTGCAATCAAATGAAAAAGAATCCTGACGAACTAATAGATAAAATATGGAAAGACTGGTCAGCATTTGCCAGATACGCTTTCAATAAGTCTCATTCTGTCTGTTATGCCTATATAGCATATCAAACAGCTTATTTAAAAGCACATTATCCGGCAGAGTTTATGGCTGCGAACTTAACCCGAAACATTTCTGACATGGATAAAATTTCTGTGCAGATGGCCGAATGTAAGAGGATGAAGATTAAGGTTCTCAGCCCCGATGTTAATGAAAGCTTCAGGGGATTTACGGTAAACAAAAAAGGCAATATAAGATTTGGTCTTGCAGGAATCAAAAATGTGGGGACAAACGCAGTAGAAAATATAATAGATGAGAGGGAAAATAGAGGCCCTTTTAAAGACATATTTGATTTTGTTTCGAGGGTCAATCTTAATGCTGTTAATAAAAAGAATATAGAAGCCCTTGCTCTTTCCGGAGCATTTGATTGTTTTAAAGAAATCTCCAGACCTCAGTTTTTTGCCTTGATAAATGAAAATGAAACTTTTACAGAATCACTGATTAAATTTGGAAACAATGTTCAGCAGTCATCAAATTCAGGAATGACACTTTTTGGTGATACACATTCGGTTGAAATAACACAGCCGTCAATACCAGGCGTTGCTGAGTATGATTTGCTAAAATTCCTTGAGTTGGAAAAAGAACATATAGGGATGTACCTTTCGGGTCACCCTCTTGATCCTTTTAAATTCATTATCAATACCATGAAAATTACTAGTTTGAGAGAAATGGAAGATGATGACAAGGTAGTTGGGAAAAGAGATATAAAAATTGTTGGACTCGTGACAGATGTTACAGAAAGAATGACAAAAACCGGAAAACCATACGGAAAAGTGACAATGATTGATTACACCGGTTCATATAGCTTCATGGTTTTTGGTAAAGAATATACTGACAATAAAAATCTTTTTGTGAAAGGTTATTCTTTAATGATATATTGCAATTTTAAAGAGGGAACCAGCGATAAATCCAAAATGTTCTTCTCCGTTTCTAAAGTGGCTTTATTGTCAGAAATAAAAGATACTTTATTTTCAAAACTGACTTTACAGATTTCTGTTGAAAACATAAATGAGGAATTTATAAATGATGTATTATCGCTTGTTAAGAAAAATAAAGGGAAAATTAATCTTAATTTCGCATTGTTTAATTCAGTTGATAACACTTCTGTTAAGCTCTTTTCACGTACCGAAAGAATAGGTTTGACGGAAGAATTTATTGAATTTTTGGAAAACAATCCTTATGTCGAAAATGTTAGTTTAAATTAAAATGATAATTTAGCAAAATATTAACTTTAAAAATTAGATTATGGCACTAGAAATTAATGAAAAAAACTTTGAGGAATTGGTAATGAATTCGGGAAAGCCAGTAGTTTTAGACTTTTGGGCAGTTTGGTGTGGACCATGCCGTATGATTGCACCTCTTATCGAAGAAATGCATAATGAATACGGTGATAAAGCTATAATTGGAAAAGTAGATGTTGATAGCAATAATGACATTTCGGTAAAATACGGGATCAGAAATATTCCTACAGTTTTATTCCTTAAAAATGGTGAAGTTGTTGACAAAGTTGTTGGAGCTGTTCCAAAATCTACTTTAACCGCAAAACTTGACGCTATTTTGTAGACGATTATTAAATTATTTTAAAATGAGTATTAATGAAATTCAGGATGAAATAATTCTGGAGTTTTCTGCATTTGACGACTGGATGGACAAATATGCCTATTTAATAGAATTAGGTAATAGTCTGCCCGTAATGCCGGACGAATATAAAACAGATAAGAATCTAATTGAAGGCTGTCAGTCAAAAGTATGGTTTCACGCAGAATTAATAGATGGTAAAATTGTATTTTCTGCTGATAGTGATGCAATTATTACAAAAGGAATAGCGTCACTTCTTAACCGTGTATTATCGGGACAGAAGCCGGAGGATATTTTAAATGCTGAATTATATTTTATCGAAAAGACAGGATTGCAGCAACATTTGTCTCCGACCCGTTCAAACGGACTAATGTCAATGGTTAAGCAATTAAAGCTATATGCACTTGCATATAAATCAATAAGCAAATGACTATGAGCGATAAAATTTCGAAAATAGAACAGGAAATAGTTTCTGCACTCAAGCAAGTTCATGATCCCGAAATCCCGGTCAACATATATGATCTTGGATTGATTTATAAAATTGAGGTTCTCGACAATTATGATGTTGAAATAGACATGACACTTACGGCTCCTAACTGCCCGATGGTTGACAGTCTTCTTGAGGATGTGCAATCTGCCTTAAAAGCACTGGAAGATGTGCGATCTGTAAATATTAATATTGTCTTTGATCCTCCCTGGTCCAAAAGTATGATGAGCGAAGAAGCCTTGCTTGATTTGGGATTGATATAATATAAGATTAATATAAAATTCATATACAATCATATTTTAAATCATAGTTTTGCTATTTTCAAAATTATTTGAATAGATTCTATGTCTTATTTTGGCAAATTTTTGATTATAACTAAGTTTTAGTTGCTTTGTATTTAAAAATTTTATATTTTTGCAGCAACCTGTCAACTAGGCTGAGTATGAAATTCAAATATTTTTGGAAAATTGATTTTGGGAAAGCCAAAAATATAGATAATTTTGATACTTATGAAGTTATTGACAAAGTTAGACATTTATAAAAAGTTAGAAATGGGATACATTAAGTTTGATAAACAACAGCTGATTAATCTCGAATACTCTCTTAATAGAGAGTTGTTAAGGACTAACCGTGCAGGGACTTATGCAAGCACAACTATTGTTGGGTGCAATACCCGAAAATATCATGGCTTGTTGGTTTGTCCAATGGAAGACATTGATAATGATAATCATGTTTTGTTATCTGCTTTAGATGTTTCAATAGTTCAAAACAATTCTGTTTTCAATCTCGGAGTTAGAAAATACCCGGGGAATAATTATGACCCTAAAGGACACAAATATGTTAGGGATTTTGAAATTGATGTAATACCTCGAATTGTATATCGTGTTGGTGGAGTAGTTTTACAAATGGAGAGAATTTTAAGTGAGGATGATAGAATAATGATAAAATATACCTTACTTGATTCTCAGCCAGATACAAAGCTTAGATTTAAACCATTTCTTGCATTTAGAAATGTACATAAACTTAGTAAGGCAAACTTGTTCGTAAATACAAAGTACACTTCTGTTGAAAATGGTATTAAGGTAAGAATGTACGATGGTTACAAATCATTGTATATGCAATTTAATAAGGAACCGGAATATGTTCACGTTCCTGATTGGTATTATAATGTAGAATACCAAGAGGAGCAAAACCGAGGATATGATTACCACGAGGATTTATATGTCCCCGGTTATTTTGAAATGGATATTAAAAAATCTGAAAGTATTATATTTACGGCGTCGATTAAAGAAATAAAGCCATCTTCAATTTCCAGAAAATTTAATGCAGAGATAAATAAGCGTCAACCTAGAGAAACATATATTGAGTGTTTAAAATCTTCTGCTCAACAATTTATTTATAAGCGTAACTCAAAGACAGAAATTATTGCCGGATTTCCATGGTTTGGAAGATGGGGCAGAGATACTTTCATTGCTTTACCCGGTCTTAGTCTTTATAACGGAGATATAAAAACTTGTAAAGAAGTTTTAGAAACCATGACTAGTGAATTGAATGAGGGATTGTTTCCTAATATTGGTATGGGTGAAACTACTGTTATGAATTCTGTAGATGCTCCTCTATGGTTTTTTTGGACATTGCAGGAATATCTTAAATTTACAGAAAATAAAAAGCAGTTATGGGATGATTTTGGCAGTAAGATGAAACACATTCTCGTGCATTATCGTAATGGTACTCATTATGGAATTAAGATGCATGATAATGGATTGATTTGGGCAGGCGAAGCAGGAAGAGCTCTTACGTGGATGGACGCAGTAATTGGGGGCAAACCGGTTACTCCTAGGCATGGTTTTGATGTGGAAATAAATGCACTATGGTATAACGCAGTAATGTTTACTCTTGAATTAGCTAAATTTAATAATGATCATGAATTTGTTTATTCGTGGTCGTTTGTGCCTGAAGTAACACAGCTGTCATTTATTGAAAAATTCTGGTCTGAAGAGAAACAGTACCTTGCCGATTATGTAACTTATGAATATTCAGATTTTGCAATAAGACCAAATCAGATTTTTGCTTGTTCTCTTCCATATTCAATGATTTCTGACACTATGCAAGAAAGAGTATTGGAAACTGTCAGGAAAGTTTTATTGACACCGAAAGGAATTCGATCATTAGCACCAAATGACCCTTCGTATATTGGAATTTGTGAAGGCTCTCAAGAACAGCGTGATAGTGCATATCATCAGGGAACAGCCTGGCCATGGATATTAGGTCATTTCTGTGATGCATATCTTAAAATTCATGAAAAAAGTGGGTTGTCCATGGTAGAAAAGATATTTAATTCTTTTGAAGAAGAAATGACAATTAATGGCATTGGGACTATCTCTGAAATTTACGATGGGGATCCTCCTCATACAGCAAGAGGAGCTATTTCGCAGGCATGGAGTGTTGCAGAACTCATCAGAATTTATAACATAATAGAAAAATTTAAAACAGACTAGATATAGTCAATTGAAATAAATGATAATTATTATTAAAAATATTGCAAATTTAATTTCCGGGGAGGCAAAGAAATGAAAGTTTTGATGTTTGGGTGGGAATTTCCGCCACATATTACCGGGGGTTTGGGAACGGCTTGTTATGGGTTAACAAAAGGCTTGTCAAATTTTGGCACAGAAGTTATCTTCGTTGTACCTAAAACATATGGCGATGAAGACTTAAAACATATTCAGCTAAAGGATGCAGGAGATGTTGTTATTACAGAAAAAAGAATGCAATATGAAGAATTTTGGGATAAGTTCAGATATCTAGAAGTAGGTTCAAATCTTATTCCGTATATGGACCCTGAAGAATTTGCAAAAATATATGACAAAAAGATTTTTCTAGGATCTGAATACAGAGAGCAGGTTTTTAAAACAAAATTTACTTTTACAGGGTCTTATGGAAAAGACTTGTTTCAAGAAGTTGCCAGATATGCTCTTATAGCTTCTTATATTGCAGCCTCAAATAATTTTGATATTATTCATGCTCATGATTGGTTGACCTATTCGGCAGGAATAGCAGCTAAGGAGGTTTCTGGTAAACCACTGGTTGTGCACATGCATGCTACAGAATTCGATCGTAGTGGAGATAATATTAATCAAGGAGTTTATGATATCGAAAGGGCGGGAATGGAAGCTGCAGATAAAGTTATTGCTGTTAGTAATCTTACAAGGAAAATAATAATTGAAAGATATGGAATTCCTGCCGAAAAAGTAGTAACAGTTCATAATTCTGTTGAACCTGTTACCTTACCGGAAGATTTTAAACTAACTAAAGCATTTAAAGAAAAAACTGTTACTTTTTTAGGTAGAGTTACATTTCAGAAAGGCCCTGATTATTTTATCGAGGCTGCGAAAAAAGTCATTGATAAAGACCCTAATGTCCGATTTGTGATGGCTGGTAGTGGCGACATGTTAAACAGAATGATAAAACGTGTAGCAAAGCACGGAATAGCAACAAAATTTCATTTTGCAGGATTTTTGAAAGGACAGGAGGTGTACGAAATGTTTTCGTTGAGCGATGTTTATGTAATGCCATCTGTTAGCGAACCATTTGGAATTTCCCCTCTTGAAGCTATGATGTCTGATGTGCCTGTGATTATTTCGAAACAATCAGGAGTTGCCGAGGTATTGAAGCATGCTCTTAAAGTTGATTTCTGGGATGTTGACGATATGGCTGATGCTATTTACGGCCTTTTACATTATGAAGGATTGTCAAAGATGTTTAAGAAATACGGTAAACAAGAAGTAGAAAATCTGAGGTGGGAAAATTCAGCATTTAAGGTCAGAGAGGTTTATAAATCACTTTTAGGAGATATTTAAAATTATAATAAAACATTATATATGAGAACGATTTGCTTTTATTTTCAGGTTCATCAGCCCTTCCGGTTAAAGCGTTATAAGTTTTTTGATATCGGCAATGATCATTATTATTATAATGATTTTGAAAACAAAACCATTATGCGAAAAGTTGCTGAAAAGTGTTATCTGCCTGCAAATAAAACGTTTTTAGATTTAATTAACGAATATGGCAACAACTTTAAAATAGCTTATTCGATTTCAGGTGTTGCAATTGATCAGTTTGAAATGTATGCTCCCGATGTGCTTGACAGTTTTAGAGCACTTGTTGATACCGGTAAGGTTGAAATATTATCAGAAACATATTCTCACTCATTGTCTGCGTTAAAAAATAGAGAAGAATTTGAAAGACAGGTAAAACTACACAGAGATAAAGTTAAACAAGTTTTTGGTGTAGAACCGAAAGTCTTTAGAAATACCGAGCTTATTTATTCAGATTGGATAGGAGAATATGTTGCCGATATGGGCTATAAAGGAATGATAACAGAAGGAGCAAAACATGTCCTGGGATGGAAAAGTCCAAATTATTTATATTGTAATGCGATTAATCCGAAATTGAAAGTTTTATTGAAGAATTTTAAACTGTCTGATGATATCGCATTTAGATTTTCAAATCACGATTGGCAGGAATTCCCTCTTACTACCGAAAAGTTTGTTTCATGGTTAAACGCTCTTGATCCTAAAGATGAGATAATCAATTTATTTATGGATTATGAAACATTTGGCGAACATCAATGGAAAGAAACCGGTATCTTCGAATTTTTAAAGGCTTTTCCTAATGCAGTTTTAAAATACTCTAACTTTAAATTTAATACTCCGTCGGAAATAGTTAAGAAAGTTGATCCTGTTGGAGCAATACACGTTCCATATCCTATTTCGTGGGCAGATGAAGAGAGAGATTTAACAGCATGGTTGGGAAACGAACTTCAGGATGAGGCTTTTAATAATTTGTATCAATGTTATGACAGAGTAAAAGAAATTAACGATCCTGAAATTTGGAAAGATTGGTTATATCTTCAGACTTCAGACCACTTCTATTATATGTGTACCAAATGGTTTTCGGACGGAGATGTCCATAAGTACTTCAATCCTTATAACTCTCCATACGAAGCTTTTGTAAACTACATGAATATTCTTAGTGATTTTATTATAAGAATTGAAAAATAATTTTTCAATTTCCTCTGAGAAGTTTATTATAACAGATTAATGGACTTTCATTTCCAGGTTCGTGTAAATGCATGCCATCGCTTCGGCAATTACTCCATTCTTTACAATCTTTGCAAATGCCTGTTTTGAAAACACTTCGGTTTCTGAATTCTATAAATTTATTCTCCCAAATATCGAGAAAATTATCATTATATATATTACCTTGAACAAAGCCTCTGTTAATATTCGGACATGCACAAATGTCACCATTTGACAAAATAGATGCAACATGAACACCGGCTCTGCAGAAGAAGAATCCATCTCTGATTTTCGTTTCATAATCATCTAAATATCCATCGCAACCGTAACTTGTCGAAATTTCTTTACCATTTCGGTTTTCTACAATAAAGTCCAAAACGTATTTAAATTGCTTTGAGTCCAGTAGTAATTCGGGATTAGATGCTGCCCTTCCAATAGGATCTATTACAAAAAGCCTCCATTTTTTTACTCCTGTTTTTATAAGCAAATCTTTGATGTTGTCCAATTCTGTAATGTTTCTTTGATTGACACAAGTAACGACATCATAAACCATTCCTTTCTCAGAGGTTAGTAAACTAATTGCATTTATCGCTCTTTGAAAAGACCCGGTTTTCCCTCTTAGCCAGTCGTGATTAGCCTCCAGACCATCTAAACTTATAGTTGCCGATCGAAGACCACTATTTCTTAATGTGCGAAACAACTCAGGTGTCCACAAATAGCCATTGCTAACCATACCCCAGGGAAAACCCAGAGCTGTAATTTTCTTGCCAAATTCGGGGAGGTCTTTTCTCATTAGAGGCTCTCCTCCCGTTAATACTATCATTACTTCGTTAGGGTTATATTTTTTGGCTACTTGTTTTGCTATACCAATAAAATCTTCTACTGGCATATCCTTAATATCAGGAATCACCTTGCAGTCACTTCCGCAATGAAGACACGAAAGATTACAGTTTGACGTACATTCCCAAAAGAAGTAGTTTAATTTGTGAAGCTTTGATTGAGCTTTAATGTATTGATTGTGAAGTTTTTGAGCAATTTTTTTTTGCATTGAACAGAATACTTGTTAGACAAGGTTAATTAGTGGAATGGAAAACTTGATAATAGTTTTAATTTTAGTGCAATTCAGGTTCTACGTTAACTTTTGTTGTATCTTCTTCAATAAAATTAATCTCCTCATAATCTACAGGTACACCATATTTTGTAATTGTTTGATCGTAATCATAATCAGTAGGTGGAGGCCCATATTTTGTAACATGCCTTCTGTCGCGACAAGCATTTGTTCCAATCAATAAAACAATCAATGCGGAGAGCAAACCTGCTGCTTTTAGCCAAAAATAGACTTTAACTTTTTTCATCATATAAAAATTAACTGTGTAAAATTATTGAAAAAAACAATACGAACAGTTTTTAAAATCAAATATTTATATTTTACTTTAGCCAATGATTAATATTAAAGGTGTAAATGATAATAAAACGGTAACATAACTTAGGAGAAGATTTAATTATATTTTATTATTTTTGTTTTTAATATTAATTAGACGAAAAATAATCATATAAAACTATATAAAAATGTACGATATTAGTAAAATTGTAAGACCTGATTATGTTTTTGAAGTTAGTTGGGAAGTATGCAATAAAGTTGGTGGAATACACACAGTGATATCCACTAAGTCAATTGAATTAGCAAAAAACTGTAAAGAGCTAATTTTGATTGGTCCTGACACATGGCGAGAGTCAACAGATCATCCTGAATTTGTTGAAGATAACTCACTTTTTTCGGACTGGCACAGAAAAACTGAGACAGAAGGGATACGAATTCGTACAGGTAGATGGAATATTCAAGGAACCCCCAAAGTATTACTTATAGATTTTTCGAACTATATTAGTCAGAAAGATGCAATTCTTTTTAGTTTTTGGGAAGAATATAAACTCGATTCATTAGCCGGACAGTGGGATTATATTGAACCTGCACTATTCGGTTATGCTGCTGCAAAAGTAATAGAGAGTTTTGTAAATTTTAATTTATTTGTTCACGATAAAGTTATTGCTCATTTTCATGAGTGGATGACTGGGACAGGAATTCTTTATCTAAAAAAACAAATGCCTCATGTTGCTACAGTATTTACAACACATGCTACTACAGTGGGTCGCAGTATTGCAGGAAACAGATTGCCATTATATAAAAATCTAAGCCAGTATAATGGTGACCTAATTGCACGTGAATTAAATATATCATCAAAACAAAGCCTTGAGAAATTAAGTGCTCAAAATGCTGATGTCTTTACCACTGTAAGTAGTATTACTGCTGCAGAATGTTCTCAATTTTTAAAAAAGGAAGTAGATGTAGTAACCCCTAATGGTTTTGAAAACAATTTTGTTCCTAAAACAACAGAATATAAAGACAAAAGAACGATAGCACGAGAAAAGTTCATTAAAATTGCTGAAATTCTTTGTAATTATTCCTATTCTAAAGAACCTGTAATTATATCAACTTCAGGTAGATATGAGTTCTACAATAAAGGGTTTGATTTATTTATAGATGCTTTAGGAGAATTAAATAAACAAGAGATAAAGCAAGAAGTCCTGGCATATATTTTAGTACCGGGTAACAATTACGGTCCGTCAAGACCTTTATTGAATGTTCTTGAGAATTTAGATGGAGAGAGACATATTGAGAATAATTTTCTTACTCACAATCTGCATGATTCTGAATACGATCCAATTTTAAGCAGAATAAAAGCCAACGGACTTTTTAATAGACCGGAAGATAAAGTTAAAATTCTATTCGTCCCATCTTATTTGAATGGTAATGACGGTATTTTTAATTTATCATACTATGATTTATTACCGGGAATAGATTTAACGGCTTTTATTTCGTATTACGAACCTTGGGGATATACTCCTTTAGAATCAGTTGCTTTTGGGATACCCACAATAACAACAAATCTTGCCGGTTTCGGAAAATGGATGAAGTCAGTTCTGGATGTTAACGATAAATGCGTTGAAGTCATAGCAAGAGATGAAGAAAATTCTAATGAAGTTGTTGAAAATGCAGCGAAATACATTCTTGAATTTTTAAATCTCACAGAATCAGATAGGGAAGCATTGTCAGTAGCAGCGTTTAAGGCTTCTGAAAATGCTTTATGGTCAAATTTAATTGAAGAGTATAAAAAGGCATATACAATTGCTTTAAGCAAAATTGAAGGACGCGAAGATTTAATTGCAAATAAGCCACAAGCGAGACCAACCACAGAAGTTTTAAATGTTGAAATTCAATCTCCTCTTTGGCGTAAGATTGAAGTGCAAACAACTATGCCGAAAAGATTTGAAAAACTTATAGAATTATCAATAAACCTTTGGTGGACTTGGAATTATAAGGCAAGTCAAATGTTCAAATACATTGATCCAAAACAATGGCGGGAGAATTCATACAATCCGGTTACATTTCTCGAAGACATTTCTCTGGAAAGAATGATAGAACTTGAATCGGACAATGTGTTTACTGAAATGTACGATTCTGTTTGTGAGGAATTTTCTGCCTATATGAAAGAAGGTGAAAATAAAATGCCCCCAAAAGTTGCTTATTTTAGTATGGAGTATGGATTTAGCGATAATATTAAAATATTTTCAGGAGGCTTAGGAATATTAGCGGGAGATTATCTTAAAGAAGCGAGTGATACTAATACCGACATAGTTGGAATTGGGTTATTGTATCGTTTCGGATATTTTAAGCAAAAGATTACTTCGTTAGGAGAACAAAATGCAGAATATATTGCTCAAAATTTTGATAAAATGCCTATTTTACCGGTAAGAGATGAAAGTGGAGCACAATTAAAAATAATGGTACACTTTCCGGGGCGTAATGTTTATGCAAAAATATGGAAAGTAAATGTGGGACGCATAGACTTGTACTTGCTGGATACCGATGTTGATGAAAACCAGGAGCAGGATAAATACATTACATCACAACTTTATGGTGGGGATATAGAATTTAGATTAAAACAAGAAATGATTCTTGGTATAGGAGGGATTAGAGCATTACAAGCTTTGGAAATAAGACCAAATATTTATCATTGTAATGAAGGTCACGCAGCATTTATAGGACTGGAAAGATTAAGGATATTAAGAACAAAGCGTAATCTTAAATTTGATGAAGCTCTCGAAATAATTAGAGCATCTACACTTTTTACAACCCACACCCCGGTACCTGCCGGACACGATCTTTTTGACGAAGATATGATGCGTGTTTATATGTCACATTATCCCGAGAGGCTTAAAATCTCGTGGGAGGAATTGATGAGTTTGGGGAAACTTAAACCCGAGGATAAATTCTCAATGAGTTTTCTTGCAGCAAATGTGTCACAGGAGGTTAACGGTGTTTCAATGCTTCATGGTAAAGTCTCGCAGGATATGTTTGTTGATTTGTGGAAAGGATATTTTGCAGAAGAAAATCATGTGGGATATGTAACAAACGGAGTACATTATCAGACATGGACAGCAAAAGAATGGAAATTGCTGTATGAAAAAACATTTGGAACAGAATTTCTTAAGGATTTGTCGAACAAATCATATTGGAACATTATACACAATGTTAGTGATGAAACAATTTGGGGAATTCGACAGAAACAAAGAGCGAAACTTATTTCTGATGTAAAAGAGAGAGTACGTAAAAATGTTATCAGGAGGTACGAAGATCCCAAAAATCTTGTTGATATTCTTGAAAACATAAACGAAAATGTTCTTACAATAGGTTTTGCGCGTAGGTTTGCTACTTATAAAAGAGGTGATCTTTTATTGAGAAATCTTGACAGACTTTCCAGGATATTAAATAATAAAGATATGCCTGTACAAATTTTATTCGCTGGCAAAGCTCATCCAAACGATAAAGCAGGACAGGATTTGATAAAGAAGATAGTCGGTATTTCTAAATTACCAGCATTTTTAGGGAAAATTATTTTTATAGAAAATTACGACATTCGTCTTGCAAAGAAAATGGTTCAGGGAGTTGATATATGGCTTAATACTCCTACTCGCCCACAAGAAGCTTCAGGAACAAGTGGGATGAAGGCCGTAATGAACGGGGCTTTGCATTTTAGTGTTTTAGATGGTTGGTGGGTTGAAGGTTATCGGGAAAATGCCGGATGGGCACTACCCGCCGAAAGAACTTATCAAAATCAGGAATTACAAAACGAGCTTGATACACAAATGATTTATAATATGCTCGAAAATGAGATAGTTCCTCTATTTTATAAACGAGATGAAAATGGAACGCCTCACGACTGGATTAAGTTTATTAAGAACTCTATTGCTGATGTCGCTCCGCAGTTTACTACAAAAAGGATGATAGATGATTATATTGACAGATATTATAATAAATTGTATTTACGTTCCGAAGAAATAAGAAAGAATGATTATGAGTTGGCTATTAAAATAGCAGATTGGAAAAACACTATCAAACGTTCATGGAGTAATTTAAAAATTGTAAGTGCTAAATTCCCGGATTATGAGAAAAATCCTATGAATCTTAACGAGACATTTACAGGCGAGGTTGAAATTAATCTTAGTGATATAAAAGCCGAAGATATAGGGGTTGAAATAATTATCACTAGTGCTATTGCAAATGGCTCGACTAAAATTTATGAGAAATATACTGCAGAACTCGTCAGTGTTAGGAATAAAATTGCAAAATTTGTAATTACCGGAGCGCCTAAAAAGCCCGGATTTTACAATTATGCAATAAGAATCTTTGCACATAATGAGATGTTACCTTATCAACACGATTCGGGACTTGTTATGTGGGCATAAGTTGTTGTTTATTTTCATAATCTAATGTTTACCCCAATTTATTAATTGGGAAATATGCTAACAAAAGAGTAAATCAATAAAAGACAAACTGCTGTGGCAGTGTGTTTTAAAGTGAAAGGAAAATTTAAATTAAAAATTTCCCTTCATTTATTTCAATTTATTTATATAAATCGTTATATTTGTTGTAATCAAAATTTTTATTTTTAGCAGTCTGTCTAAATGCTGGCTTTACTTTTTATATTTTTTTCCTATGAAACTTTTTAGACTTGTTGTTTTTGCTATTCTGGTATTTTGTGTTGCATCATCTTCTTTTTCTCAAAACTGGGATCAAATAATTAAAATCTGTGCTTCGGATCGTCAGGGCGAGGACAACTTCGGTTGTTCTGTCGCAATTAGTGGAGTCTATGCTGTTGTAGGAGCTAATTACGAAGATCATGATGAAAACGGGGAAAATCATTTCTTCGAACCGGGATCGGCCTATATTCTTAAAAATATTGATGGAAGCTGGACAGAATATCAAAAAATTGTGGCTTCGGACAGAGCATCTGAAGATTGGTTTGGGACTTCTGTTGATATTCATGGTGATTATATAGTTGTTGGCGCATATAAGGAGGATGAAGATGAGCTTGGAAATTTTGTAGTTGGTGGAGCAGGCTCTGCATATATTTTTAAAAACGAAGGTGGGGTTTGGACACAAGTACAAAAAATCGTTGCTTCTGATCGTCAGCCTCAGGATCATTTTGGATATTCTGTAGCTATTAGCGACGATTATATTGTTGTCGGGGCGCCCGATGAAGATGATAATTCAGGTTCAGCTTATATATTTTATAATAATTCAGGAACATGGCAAGAGGTTCAGAAAATAGTTGCATCGGATCGTGCAGCCAATGACTATTTTGGTTTTTCTGTTGATATTGATGGAGACTATATAATCATCGGAGCTAGTTATGAAGATGAAGATGAAAATGGAAGCAATACTATAAATTGTGCGGGATCGGCGTATATATTTAAAAATATTGCAGGGAATTGGACTGAAACACAAAAAATTGTAGCGTCCGATAGAGATGAACTCGACTGGTTTGGGTGGTCTGTTGCAATAAATGGTAGCTATGCAATTGTAGGAGCTTATCACGAAGCCGATGATGAATATGGAAATAATCCTATGATTGAAGCGGGTTCAGCATATATATTTTATAATAATTCAGACACCTGGACAGAAGTTAATAAATTAGTTGCTGCTGATCGTGAGGAAGGTGATAGATTTGGTTGGGCTGTGGCAATTAGCGGAGACTATGCAATAGTTGGAGCATATTGCGAAGATGAAAATGTAATCGGAACAGATTCATTGATGAATGCGGGTTCAGCATATATTTTTAAAAATATTGAAGGCAATTGGACACAGGAACAAAAGATTGTTTCAAATGACAGGGGCTTAGCTGATTATTTTGGTATATCACTCGATATTGATGAGACATATATTTTAGTTGGTGCAAAACTTGAAGATAGTGATCCTTTTGGTCATTTTATTTTCCCCGAAGCAGGCGCTGCTTATGTTTTTTACAATTGTAGAGAGATTAATGTTAGACAGGATATAACTCAAATCGCAGATGGAGGAAGCTATGATTTTGGAGTAATTCCTTATGGTGAAAGTAGCGATGGGATTATTTTTACAATTGAAAATACCGGTGTTAACGAACTTTTATTAAGTGGGGATCCAAAAATAGAAATTGCAGGAACAAACGCTTCGGCTTTTAATATTAATCAGTCCTTGGTAAATTCGTCGATTTTGCCAGGAGAAGCTACAACATTTTCTATTGTTTTTACACCATCATTTACAGATATTCATACAGCCGAAATAAGTATTAGTAATAATGATACAGATGAAAATCCATATAATTTTACAATTTCAGGTTCTGGAGGGAAATTACCACAATCTATAAGTGGTTTTGAACCAATAAGCGAGAAAACCTATGGTGATGATCCATTTGAAGTTTCGGCTACGGCAAGCTCAGGTTTAGACGTAATATTTACCAGCTCGGACGATAATATTGCAACTTGTACTGGAACGAATGGTAGTACAATAACTATAATTAATGCAGGAACTTGTCAAATTTTTGCTAATCAGCCCGGAAATGAAATATATTTACCGGCAGAAGAAGTCCCTCAAACGCTTGTTGTAAATACAAAGCATATTGATATTACCGTAAATGCCGGACAATTTAAATATTATGGAGACACAGATCCTTTGTTAAATTTTACTGTTATTCCATCTTTAGTTCCAGGAGATGCTTTTACGGGAAATCTTTCACGTATTGAGGGAGAAGAAATTGGAAGTTATGAAATACAACAAGGAGATTTATCCGCTGGACCGAATTATGATGTTACTTTTTATTCTGATAATTTTGAAATACTTGTGAAACCAATTACTATTACTGTTGACCCTGGACAATCAAAGATTTATGGTCAGCAGGACCCTGTTTTTACTTATACATTTGACTTGCCTCTCGCTTCCGGAGATGAATTTACGGGTAGCTTATCTCGTGAGCCAGGTGAAGATGTGGGAACCTATGAAATACAAATGGGGACATTAGCATTAAGTTCAAATTATGAAATTAATTTCATTAGCAGTTTATTCGATATTACTCTAAAAACTATTACAGTAACTGTTAATAGTGAACAGTTTAAAATTTATGGTGAAACTGACCCGGTTTTTACTTATAGTTTTACTCCGGCGTTGGTGCTGGGCGACAGTTTTACGGGAGCTTTATCAAGAGAAGAGGGCGAAGATGTTGGATTATATGAAATTGCAATTGGAACCTTAGACCTGGGCGATAATTATAATATTATATTCAATGCGGATTACTTTGAAATTTTAAACAGATTGATTACAATATATCCATATCCGAATCAGTATAAGTCATACGGACAAGATGACCCTGAACTGGTTTATTATTCTGTACCAGACCCGGTCAATGGGGACGAATTTTCGGGAACATTATCAAGGGTATCGGGTGAGAATCCCGGATTTTATGCCATTCAATTAGGTAGTTTGAGCTTGAACGAAAATTATATTATTAGTTTAGTTCCCGAACATTTCGAAATTAAAAAACAAAACATAGTTGTTATTGTTGATGAGGGACAAATGAAGGAGTATGGTCAAAACGACCCCGATGTGTTTACATATACAACAAGTGGAAATTTGGCAGTTGGAGATAGTTTTTCTGGGTATTTAATAAGAGAACCTGGCGAAGATGTAGGACATTATTCCATTTTACAAGGAAGTCTGTCTTTAAATTCAAATTATATTATTTCTTTTATTGGCGAGGACTTTGAAATTACCACAAAACAAATTACTGTAATCGCAGATCCAAATCAGGCAAAAGTATATGGAGAAACAGATCCACCTGTTTTTACTTATTCGGTTTCCGGAACGTTATTGAATGATGATGAATTTTCAGGTGAATTGGCACGAAACATGGGAGAAACGGTTGGTGATTATTATATTTACATTGGTAGTCTTTCATTAGGCTCAAATTATAATTTAATTTATGAGGGAGATTATTTTCATATTACACCTAAGGAAATTATTGTTATTGCAGACGAGTCTCAATCAAAACTGTTTGGTGAGCAAGATCCTGTATTTACTTATTCATTTACGGGTGAATTAGAATCATGGGACAATTTCACAGGACAATTAAGCAGGGAACAGGGCGAAGATGTTGGCCTATATGAAATCCAACAAGGGTCTTTAGCAATTAATTATAACTACGACATTAATTTTATTTCTTCTGATTTTGAGATTACTAAAGCTGCTCCACAAATAATTTGGGATAATCCTGCTGATATTTATTATGGAACGCCATTGTCCGAAATACAACTAAATGCTAGCGCAAATATCGTGGGGACATTTGAATATAATCCGGATTTTGAAACAGTACTTGAAATTGGAAATAACCAAGAATTACATGTACTGTTTGTTCCGGATGATTATACCAATTATAACAACGCACAAGCAACTGTGTTTATAAATGTGCTATTGGGCAACGCAGTAATTGATTATGAAAGAATTGCCAATGTCTATCCAAATCCTACTACGGGTTTGTTAATGATTAATTATTCAGATTGCACAATAGATGAGGTTTTAGTAATCGATATATTAGGAGAAGTACTAATTGAAGAAACCTTTTCAAATCAGTTAATAACTGTGAATTTGTCGAAGCTCCCAGCCGGAACATATATTGTTATAATTAAAACAAGTCAAGGAGTCATTACAGAAAAAGTTATTAAATGGTAGGTTCATTTTATACAACTATTCTTATGAATTAAAATATTTATTATATTTGTTGAAGTCATAACGATAAAACTTATAAGCATTGCATAAGTATTTTACTAATTAAAACATTTGAATTATGAAATTGTCAAAATTGGTTATTTTATTGCTTTTTACCTTCGGATTTTTATTATCCTACTCTCAAAATTGGGATCAAATAATTAAAATTTGTGCTTCTGATCGTCAGGCTGAAGACAATTTTGGCTTTTCAGTTGCAATAAGTGGCGACTATGCAATTGTTGGTGCCAAATATGAAGACCATGATGTTGTTGGTGGCTCAAACAAAATTCAGGCAGGCTCTGCATATATATTTAAAAATGAAAGTGGAGCATGGACACAGGTTCAGAAGATAGTTGCTTCTGATAGATCTGCAGAAGATTGGTTTGGGAACTCGGTAGCAATTAGTGGGGATTTCATAGTAGTAGGAGCCGTTCTTGAAGATGAAGACGAGTTCGGTGCTAACAATTTAGAAAGTGCCGGTTCTGCATATATTTTTAAAAATGAAAGTGGGACATGGGTAGAAATTCAAAAGATTGTTGCTACAGACAGAGCTGCAAACGATTATTTTGGCAATTCGGTTGCAATAAGCGGGGATTATATTGTGGTTGGAGCATATTTGGAAGACGAAAACGCTGTTGGAGGAGCAACCATGGATAATGCAGGATCGGCTTATATTTTTTATAATAATGCCGGAACATGGGAACAAACGCAGAAAATAGTTGCTTCTGACAGATATAATAATGATTATTTTGGCTATTCTGTTGCTATAGATGGAAATTATCTTATAGTAGGAGCATATAATGAAGATGAAAATGTGAGTGGAGGGGCATCCTTAAATGCTTCAGGGTCAGCATATATCTTTTTTAATACTGCAGGTACGTGGAATCAAATTCAAAAAATTGTAGCTTCCGATAGAGAAGAACTTGACAATTTTGGTTGGTCAGTTGCAATACATGGAAGTTATGCTATTGTTGGGGCTTACAGCGAAGATGAAGATGAGACGGGGAATAATTCTTTAGAAGAAGCCGGCTCTGCATATATATTTTTTAATAATGTTGGTGTTTGGACAGAAACAAACAAAATTGTAGCCTCTGATAGGGAAAATGGTGATAGATTCGGACATTCGGTTGCTATTTATGGAGATTATGCCGTTGTTGGAGCATACCTTGAGGATGAGGATGAAAATGGTTTGAACTCTCACGATAATGCCGGTTCTGCATATATTTTTAAAAATGATGCAGGAAACTGGGTAGAAGAGCAAAAAATTGTTTCAACAGATCGAAGTTTAGCTGACTGGTTTGGTGTATCGGTTGCTATAAGTGACACTTATATTTTAGTTGGTGCCCAACTTGAAGATCATGACCCAAATGGAGAGACAAATTTACCAAGTGCCGGTTCAGCATACGTTTTTCAGAATTGTCGAGAGATTAATATCAGACAAAACACTACAGATATTGCTGATGGAGGAGAATTTAGTTTTGGTGTGATTCCTTTTGGTGATGATAGCGGTGAAATTATTTTTACAATAGAAAACACAGGTGTTGATAATCTGCTATTGACAGGAGATCCTAAAATTGAAATTTCCGGAGTAGATGCAGCAGCATTTAATATTGACCAAATTTCTGTTAGCTCTCCGGTTTTGCCAGGGACTTCAACAACATTTTCAATTGTATTCGAACCGGGATCTGTTGATTTGCATACTGCTGAAATAAGTATAAGCAATAATGATAATGATGAAAATCCATATAATTTTACAATTAACGGATCAGGTGGAAATCTAACCCAGACAATTAGCGGTTTTGATGCTATTCCTGATAAAGTGTATGGAGATGATCCATTTGTTGTGTCTGCTACAGCAAGCTCGGGACTTGATGTTATTTTTACCAGCTCCGATGAAAATGTAGCAACATGTACAGGTACTAATGGAAGTACTATCACAATAATCAATGCTGGCAATTGTCAGATTTTTGCAAATCAACCGGGGAATGCAATCTATTTGCCTGCTGACGAAGTACCTCAGTCAATGACAATTAATGTTAAACCAATTGATGTAACGGTTAATCCAGGACAGTTAAAAGTGTATGGCGAATCAGATCCAGTATTTACTTTTTCTGTTGACCCGATTCTTGTTTCGGGAGATGAGTTTACCGGAAGTTTATTACGCGAAGCAGGTGAGAATGTCGGCTATTACGAAATTCAACAAGGTAGCTTATCAGCAGGTACTAATTACAACATAACTTTTTATTCAAACGATTTTGAAATTTCGATAAAACCGGTTACGGTAACAGTGGATGAGGGTCAATCAAAAGTTTATGGTGAAACAGATCCTGCTTATACTTATTCTGTATCTCCTGAATTAGTAATCGGGGATAATTTTACGGGTGTTCTATCAAGGGTTGCAGGTGAAAGTGTTGGTTTCTATGAGATTTTACAAGGGACTCTTGGATTGAGTTCAAATTATAATCTCATCTTTGTAAGTAATGATTTTGAGATTACACAAAAAAATATAACAGTTACGACAAATAGTAATCAAACAAAAATTTATGGAGTTGGAGATCCCGTTTTTTCATATGGATACACTCCTTCATTGGTTCTCGGAGACAGCTTTTCAGGGGTTTTGACAAGAGAAATTGGCGAAGATGTTGGTCTTTATGAGATTCAACAAGGGACTCTGGATCTTGGGACCAACTACAACATAATATTTGTTAGTGCTGATTTTGAAATATTACAGAAGCCGATTACTGTTGTTGCTTATAATAGTCAGTTTAAAACTTATGGGCAAAACGATCCTGCATTTATTTATTATTCGATTCCATCGCCAATATCTGGTGACGAATTTACAGGAGCTTTGTCGAGGGTTGCAGGCGAAGATATTGGTTATTATGCTATTGAATTGGGCAGTTTAAGTTTAGGACCTAATTATGACATGAGTCTAACTTCAGCTGATTTTCAGATTAAGATAAAACCTATAACAGTAACAGTAACCGCAGGTCAGTCGAAAGAGTATGGCGATGATGATCCGGAATTTGCATACACTACAAGTACTGCGATTGCTCCGTGGGATAGTTTTACGGGTGCATTGAGCAGAGCACCGGGCGAAGCTGTCGGTTCTTATCCTATATCGCAAGGCACATTGGCATTGAACTCAAATTACAATCTAAGTTTTGTAGGAAATAACTTTACTATAACAGTAAAACAAATAACGGTAACAGCTGATCCGAATCAGACGAAAGTTTACGGAGATGACGATCCTGCCGCATATACATATTCGGTAGAAGGGACATTGGCTCCGGGGGATGATTTTTCAGGAGCTTTGACTCGGGATGTTGGCGAAAATGTTGGAATTTATCAGATAAAAAAGGGAAGCCTTGCACTAAGTTCAAATTATAATTTAGTTTATGTTGGCGATTACTTTCATATTACAGCAAAAGGTATTACTGTTACAGCAAATGAATCGCAGTCAAAAATTTATGGAGAATCAAATCCTGCATATTCTTATACTGTCATTGGCGAACTTGAAACCGGAGACAGCTTTTCGGGACAATTAACCAGAGAAGTTGGAGAAAATATAGGATTGTATGAAATTCAGCAGGGAACCTTATCCTTATCTATCAATTACAGTATAAATTATATACCGGCAGAATTTGAAATATTTCCCAAATCAATAACGGTAACTGCAGATTCTGATCAATCAAAAATTTATGGAGAAAACGATCCTGTATTTACTTATACTGTAACAGGAAGTTTAGTAAGCGGGGATAATTTTTCGGGAGCTCTATTAAGAGAAGAAGGAGAGGATGTGGGATTATACGAAATTCATCAAGGAAGCCTCGTGTTATCTAATAATTATAATTTGGTTTATTTTGGAGACGATTTTGAAATTACGCCAAAAGCAATAACTGTTACAGCAGACGCCGGTCAAAACAAGATTTATGGTGAGACAGATCCGATATTTACATATTCGGTAAATGAAGAACTTGTTAACGGGGATAATTTTATCGGAACACTTGCTAGAGTTGAGGGCGAAAATGCAGGTTTATACGGCATACTTCAGGGTGGTCTTGCTTTATCTAATAATTTTAATTTAAATTATGCTGGTGCTGATTTTGAAATATTAAAAGCGAACTCTCAAATAACATGGGCTAATCCGGATGATATTTTTGTGGGAACAGAATTGACAGAGGCACAGCTAAATGCAACTGCTGATGTTGACGGCACTTTCGATTACAACCCTGATTTTGGGACAGTCTTGCCTGTTGGAGATAATCAGGCATTGTATGTTTTATTTACTCCTGCTGATATAACTAATTATAATACTGCTGAGGAAACTGTATTTATTAATGTTTTATTAGACAGCAATATCCCCGAAAATGATATTACAGCTAATATTTATCCTAATCCGACTACAGGTATAATTTTAATTAATAATTCGACATCGTATATTACAGATGTCATAGTTACAGACTTGACAGGGAAATTATTATTAAGAGAAGATTTGTCAAATGGAGTCATTTCGCTAGATCTATCTGAATTACCTACAGGTGCATACATTCTTCAGTTGAATACAAACCAGGGAGTTGTTACAGAAAAAATAATTAAAAGGTAAATCAATTATCAGGATAGGCTATCGTTATCATTTTGTTGATGACGATAGCTTTTTTTTGGAATAATCAGAAGGACTTATGCCAGTCTCGGTTTTAAAAACCCTAAAAAAAGTAGTATAAGAGCTAAAACCTGAATTTTTTGAAATTTCTTCAAGATCTGAAAAGCCTTTATTGTTTATGGATTCTTCAATAAGCTTTTGTGCTTCTTTTACTCTGTAAATATTGATTAATCCTCGAAAATTCTGATTGAAATTTTTGCGAATAGATTCTGATAAATATGTTCTGTTTGTGTGAAAATGATAACATAAATCAAAAGCAGTAATATCCGGATTTATAAATGGCTTATTTTTTTCGAGATAATCGGTTAATTGTTTTTTACTGATTTTAACTGCGTTTTCGATGTCTTCATTATCCGTAATAATTTGTGTCGCGTAAACTTCCTTTTGTCGAAATCCATTTAATCCAAGATACCAAAAGAAACCTGCAAACATAAGATATGAAATTATAACAAGTGAAGAATTATCCATTACTTGTTTGTTATTAAGAAGATGAATAATTGCAAAAAATATAACTAAAATAACAAAAGTAAAGCCCAGTCCTTTTAACCATTTTAATTCGGTAGTGTCATTTTGAGAAAAGATCTCTTTTACTTCGGCATAGTAATTTTTTAGAGTAATGAAAATGGCGATTGTATATAAAATTGAAGTTATTACAAAAATCAGTTTCCCAATATTATAAATTATTTTTCCCGAATGGAAATAGTCTTTTTGGGTAATATCTTGATCTAGTAAAAACCTTATAAAAAGTTCTTCATTTTCTGATTTTACAACGAATTTTTGAAGAATGATAAATGTTATAAAGATTGACAAAGGAAATAGCATGTGTTTTATTATAAATGCTTTTGAAATTTTATTTCTTGAAGTCATTGATTTTATATACATATACATTAATGGAAACAGAGTAAGTACAATTCCTGATTGAAAAGGGAACAAGGAAGTATAATAATCAATGTGTTCCTGAAATTTGAAATATGTCATTAGGTAAGTGAATGATGCGGAGATCATTAATAGTACAAGATATGATTTTGATTTTTGAATATATTGACGCGACAATATGTACGTCAAAGCCCAAGCAAAGGGAATAAAAAAGGATAAACCAAGAATTATTGTTTGAATTTCTTTAATCATAGTTTTCAAAAATACAAAAAACAGTTTATAAATATGCTTATTCTTTATTTACAACATTGATATACAGTAAGTTGTAATATATTGTAAAAATGCAAAGAATTGAATCATTCTTTTTTATTAAAACATAAAATTATGAATTATATTTGATATTGACATAATAAATTTAAGGTTTTATTATTGAAAGTTTTTATTTGGTTAATTTTTTGATTCAGTTTATCTGAATTGTTTGATTCCAACTCTCAGCCCGAAGAAGTTGCTTTTCCCCAAAGAGCAGCTTCTTTTTTGATGTTAATGTGCATCCAACCAGTTTGTTCCTACTCCGGTTTCGACCAACAAAGGGACGCTAAGGTTAACAACGTTTTGCATTTCTTCGATAACCAATTGCTTGACTTGATCTAGTTCAGGGATATATACATCAAAATTTAGTTCGTCATGTACTTGTAAAATCATTTTTGATTTAATATTTTCGATCTCGAAACGGGATATAATATTTACCATCGCCAGTTTTATTATATCTGCTGCTGAACCTTGAATAGGTGCATTTATCGCATTACGTTCAGCAAATCCTCTGACTATTGCGTTTTTACTGTTTATATCGGGCAAATATCTATACCTTCCAAAAATTGTTTCAACATATTCTTTTTCTCTGGCACTTGCAATGCACTTATCCATAAAGGATTTCACTCCCGGAAATGTTTCAAAGTAATTATCGATTAATATTTTAGCTTCTTTTGGCGGAATATTTAATCTCTGCCCAAGACCAAAAGCGGAGATCCCGTAGATAATACCGAAATTTGCAGTTTTTGCTTTTGCTCTCATTTCGCGGGTAACTTCATTTTCAGCAATTTTGAAAATTTTTGCTGCTGTAGCAGTATGAATATCAAGACTAAATTTGTTGAAAGCATCCAGCATATTAGCATCTTTGCTCAAATGTGCCATAAGTCGAAGCTCAATTTGCGAATAGTCAGCCGAGAAAAAAACATAATCTTTACCGGAAGAGATGAAAGATCTTCTGATTTCTCTTCCTCTATCTTCACGGATTGGGATATTTTGTAAATTTGGATTGTTTGAACTTAATCTCCCTGTTGCTGTAATGGTCTGATTAAAACTTGTATGAATTTTTCCGGTTTTATTATTTACAAGTCCGGGAAGAACATCTACATAAGTATTTATTAGTTTGTTTACTGATCGATATTCTAATATTTCGTTAATTATTGGATGTTTTTCAGATAACTTTACAAGTTCTTCTTCTCCTGTGCTATATTGTTTTGTTTTAGTTTTCTTTGGATTGCTGATTATTTTTAGTTTTTCAAACAAAATTACTCCAAGTTGTTTTGGAGAAGCAATATTGAATTTTTCACCTGCCAAACCAAAGATTTTTTCTTCAATTCGCTCGAGTTCTTCTTTAAGACTAATAGAGTATTTAGTTATTGTTTCGGAATCAATACTGACTCCTGCTTTTTCCATAGTAATTAGAATATTTACCAAAGGCATTTCTATTTCGTAAAAAAGATTTTCCAAACCTGAATTTTTTAATTCGGGAGTAAAGATGTTTTTTAATCGTAAGGTTATGTCGGCATCTTCGCAGGAATAATCAACAATACGATTTACATCAATATTTTTCATATTTTTTTGATTTATCCCTTTTTCTCCTATCAAAGATTCGATGGGAATCATTCTATAATTAAGATATTTTGCCGCAAGATAGTCCAGATTGTGTTTCTGCTCAGGTTGTAGCAAGTAATGAGCTATCATCGTGTCGAATTGCTTTGCCTTAACGCTTATCTGATAATTTAAAAGAACAGATAAATCATATTTTAGATTTTGTCCTATAATTAATTTTGAGCGATTGTTAAAAATCGGTTGAAACATCATTAACAGTTTTCTTGTACTTTCAAAGTCATCGGGCATAAGCACATAATAGGCTTCTTTTTCGCATATTGAAATAGCCAACCCAATTATCTCAGCTTCTAAAGTGTCAAGACTTGTAGTTTCGGTATCAATACATATTTCACTGCTGTCATTAAGCAGTTTTAATAGTTCTTCTATTTCTGCTAATGTTTCAATAAGCTTGTATTTCACCTCTGATTTTGAAAATGAAAATCTCGAATCGGACTGTGATTCATTGATAAGCGTAGTTTCGCTTTCGCTAAAAAGATTAAATTGTAATTCTGCTTTTGATTTGGACTCATTTTTTACTATAGGATTTATCTCGAAGTTAGACGTGGCATTATTCCCAATAATTCGGGTGGACAGTGTTTTAAATTCTAATTCCTGAAATATTTTATCTAGTTTCTCAAAATCTGGTTCATCATGGGTTAGATTTTCAAGTTTAATATTTAACGGGACATCTGTTTTTATTGTTACCAGTATCCTAGATAGATATAATTGTTCTTTATTTTGTTCTAGTGACTCTTTTTGCTTGCCAACCAGTTTATGAATGTTATTATATATTTCATCAATATTTCCAAATTTTTCAATAAGTTTTGCAGCGGTTTTTTCTCCAACTCCCGGAATCCCCGGAACATTATCAGAGGTGTCTCCCCATAAAGCCAAAATATCAATCATTTTGTCCGGTCTGTCAATACCATATTTTTCTTCAACCTCTTTTACTCCAATTATTTCTGCAGCATTGCCTGATCGCGAAGGCTTGTAAATAAGTATGTTGTCTTGTACGAGTTGAGTATAATCTTTGTCGGGAGTCATCATATAAACAATTGAATCATTATCTGCAAAAGTTTTTGCCAACGTCCCGATTACGTCATCTGCTTCATAGCCCGGAACTTCAATAACAGGGATATTATAAGCTTCGAGTATTTGTTTAATATATGGGATAGCTTTTTTTATATCCTCAGGTGTTGCTTCTCTATTAGCTTTGTATTCAGAATACATTTCATGTCTGAAATTCGGTCCTGAAGGGTCAAATGCAACACCTATATGACTGGGTTTTTCTTTGCTTAAAATTTCTTCAAGAGTGTTTACAAATCCAAATATTGCAGAAGTATTCAAACCTTTTGAATTTACACGAGGATTTTTTATAAACGCATAATATGCTCTAAATATTAAGGCATAGGCATCAAGAAAGAAAATTTTGTTTTTCATTTAGAGAGTTTTGGTCAAAAATAAGAAATTTTAATGAAATTTCAGGCAGTGTTATACTTTAGAAATTTTACAGCTTAATCAGTTTTTCTTTATAAGTGTATTTATCTGAATTTATTTCAATAAAATATAATCCCGGGTTAAAATCTGATAAATTTATTGTATTAAAACCATAATTCAGGGATTTTTGAATTATTGTATTACCAAGAGAATTGGATATTTTAATTTGACAGTTTTGTTCCATTAAATTTAAAAATAATTTATCTTCTGCAGGATTTGGATATAAATCAAAATGTCTTTCGCTAATAAATTTATGTACAGGGCTAATATAATTTTCGAATATCGTAAAATCATTATTATTAGAATAAGGATTATCCGCAGAAATCTCCACAAAAATTTCATCGCTTATTAAACCGGGTTTTTCAACACTTAAGAAATAGCCTCCATATTCAAGATTGTTAAAAGTAAAACTTCCGTTTTCGTCAGTTAAATTGAAGTCAAGCAATACATGATTTGAATTTTGTAATAGCACAACCATGTTTTTCGCAACACCTTCATTTGACTCTGAAATTTCGAACCATACATTTTGAAAAATATTTTCTTCGTAAGCAATAGTGTCTTCATAAGTTACTTTGCCGGATATGATTCCCTGATTGAAGTATATATCATTATATGAATAGAGGGATGTATTATAAACGGTATCGTTGTAAAGATTAATAAATGAAGTTTGCTGCCAATGGACATTATTATCAAAATAAGTAGAGTTATATTTTGGAAAATAAATTTCTTCTGTATCAAAATATGGGATTATATGAGTCAGATAAAGAAAATCTTTTGGTAAACTTTCAAAAGTGTAATATCCATTTTCTACAAAGCTAAAATCAATTGCAGTATATTCTTGATTTAAATATTTATAGAGAACTGCAATGCCTTGAGGCAGCAGGGTTTCTCCCGCATTCACAATTCCGTATAAATTTGCAAGTAAAGGAGAGATGTAGTTTACGTGCAAGGTTCTGCAAAAGACATCAGTACAGCCATAATGAGTTTCAATTGTAAGGCATACATTATAAGTTCCGGTATTTCTGTATATATGAAGAGGGCTATAAGCCGAGGAAGTTGTACCGTCACCAAAGTCCCAAATGAAGTCATGCTGTTCGCCATGTGAGTTATTTATGAACCGATATGCTCCATCAAGATGAGAAAAGGTCGTTGAGTCAATATAAAAAGACGAAGAACAATTGTTGTTGTATCCGATAGTTACACAATTAGTTCCATAACAAGTCTCGCCATTTGTTAAACTCACGCAATAAGTTCCCGGCGAAAGGTTTTCAATATGTTCTCCTTCGTCACCATTGCTCCAGAAAGCTTCGTAGCAACATGGAATATCAGAATATCCATAAACAGTAGCAGTCCCGTTATTATAATTAGGAGCAGTTGCATTTGTTGTAATAAAGTCTATATCGAGATAACAATATGGAGAATTTGGAGGTATTCCAATATAAAGATTCTTTGTTTTAGAAGAAAAACAAAGCTCTGTTGTTATTACATTAAGACAAACTTCATATATACCAGGAGCATCATAAATATGAGTTGGGTTTTCTTGATAGCTTGTGCTTCCATCTCCAAAATCCCAATAATAGTGTACGCTACCTTCATTATAGCTTACAGAAAAGTTTATAAACTCCACATGTAATGGGCTGGTTTCTTGATAATTATAGTTTGCGTTACATACAGCAAATAAAAAAGATGAATTATAAGTCAGCAAAAGAGCCAAAACTATATGTGGGAAAATGTTTTTCATCAGAATCTTATACTGATACCTGTTTTCAAGCCATATTTCATACTCTTTTCGCTTATAGCATAAGAGCTTTTATATAAGGAATTAATGTCAGATCTAAGATGAGGTTCAATAAAAATTGCTGTATTTTTTGATATGCGATATTGAAAATTTATACCTGCATAATAATCAAAAAGTATTGTGTTAGATGGCAAATCGGTTGCATTGACTATTTCTCCCGACATAATATTATATCCGGTACCTGCTCGTTTTGTTAAAAAACTGGTTATTAATCCGGCTTTTGGCGTTATTGATAAATTACCATAACTAAATTCGTAGCCGACAATAATCGGGACATCAACAATGTGATAGGTATTTTCAGCATTAATTAATTTGTCGATTTGAACAGAGTCACGATGCGTTAATAGCACAGAATCGGTAAAATAAAACATACACGAATCAACATATTCAATATAAACGATATTCCCTTGTAAATACTCATCAAGATCAAGAATCATAATAGTGTCGTAATCCCAATTGTGGTTTTCAAAATAATTATATTGATATGTTGTTACAGTGTCATAAACTTTTATAATTTGATTTAGATTTTCAGGCATTTGTAAATAAGAGAAATCCGATTCTAACCTAAATCTATTGTAATTGAATGATACTCCAAGTCCGACACTATATGTGTAAGCGGGTTTGTTGTTAGCAGAATAAAAATTGTAATTTTGCTCTAATTCAGAATTTAGCAATTTGTTTGAATAGCTGTTTAAATATGGCGAATAGAACAAATCAACAGTAAACCATGATTTTTCAATAATTATTGGTTCGCCCACATGATTATAACCAATAGTATCATATACAATCGGATTTTGATAAGGAATTTCAGAAAGTTTTAAATCAGCAAATTCAGACCAATCGGGATGATATTTCAATGAATAAGTAATATTTCTAACAAGTTTTGGAGGCAATAGTTCCGATTTTGTAATAATTTCTTCAATTTGTAAGCTTTCAGTTTCTTTTAGTTTTTCTTCTAATAAGATGTTGTTTTCTATTTCTTCGTTTAATTCATTACTCGTTATAGCATTGCTTAATTCAGACAAGTTGTTTTGGATGTTGATGTTTTCGTTGTGTTGATTTTGTATTAAGATATTTGGTTCAGAAATTTGATTATCAGTATTGTCAATAATCGTTGGTATAATTATGGTTTTAGTGTCATCTGACAAATTATCATTGTTATTTTGTAGATAAGCTACATTTGTTATATCAACAGTTGCATTAGTTTGAGCTAAATAATAATCCAAATATTCGGATGGGTTTGGGATGTTAAAAAGATCATTGGAATTGTCGTTAGATTCAATGTTTATCGAATTGGCATCGAAATGTACAAAATTTAAATTAGGATTATTATTTACTGTTATTACTGTACCAACAACTGCAGTTACAATTATCCCCAGATAATAAATATTAAAACTGAATGGAGTAAAATGTATAAATTTATTTAACCAAACAAAAGCTGCCACCCTTCGCCAAACGTGTTCTGACGGAGATAGTCTAAATCCGTTAAAAGCATTTTTATATATAGCATTGAAGCGTGGTACAGTCAGGCGTTTGTTTATTCCTGACCATACTTTTCCTGAGGGATTGACTTTAAATTCGTCAAATTCCGACCGGAAAAAATCTTCAATATTTTTACTACTGCTCATCTTTAATAAGCTTGTTTTCTTTTTTCAATTCAATTAATCTTAGTTGCAAATATGCTCTGGCTCTACTATATTGTGATTTTGATGTCCCAATATTTATTTCGAGCATTTCTGCAATTTCGCGATGTTTATATCCTTCAATCGCGTAAAGGTTAAAGATTATTTTAAAACCTTGTGGCAAATCATTAATACTGTGAAGTAATTCTTCGCGAGTAAATTCATTGCTGTCTATTTCATAATCCTCTATATCGGTTTCAACAATATTATCAAAGTCCTTATGGTAATCATGCTTTTGAGATACTCTATAATGACTTATGGCTGTATTAACCAATATTTTTTTCATCCATCCTTCAAAAGAACCTGTTTCGCTGTATTGATCAATTCTTGTCAGGATTTTTACAAATGCATCCTGTAGAATGTCTTCAGCATCTTCTTTAGACTTACTGTACCGGTATGCAATACCAAGAAACAAAGCCGCGTATCTGTCATACAGACATCGCTGTGCTTTTTTCTCCATTTTCCTGCAGCCGGCAATTATTTCGTGTAAGTCAGGCATTCTTAATTACATTACAGACATTATAATAAAAATAAAGGTTGCATAATTATAACAAAGATATCGAGAAATGAATTACTAATGGTAAAATTATAAGAAAAAATCTTGTTTTTTTATGTGAGATAGGGTTTTATTACGAATTTAGATAAATTTCTATCAGACCTTTAGGTACAGTTATATGAATTTCTCTTTTTTCTTCGTCAATTTTTGTTATAATATCTTCTGCAAAAGGAATAATAATAGTTTTTCCTTTGAATTCAGTTTCAAATATTGGATTACCGGGTATCATATCAAAATTTTTAACATTTCCAATGAACCCATAGTGTTTATCAAAAACAGAAAACCCGTCAAATTCAAATGACACCTCATCTTCTATGTTATCAAAAACTGTTTCGGTTAAAACATAGACCTCACAACCAATAAAATTAGTTGCTTTTTTTAGATTATCAATATGTTTAAGTTTGACAATCAGGTTATTTCCGGAATCCTTAACCGATTCTGTAAAAAAAGGAACCAGTATCCCTTCTTTGAAAAGAAATACCGGTTTAGTTTCTTTAATAATACTGTTTGAAAAATCTTCATGAATTGTTAAAGACAAACTTCCGGTTAGTCCATGTGTCTTAAGAACATGAGCAACAAGAATCAATTCGTCTTTTCCAAAGAACATTATTTTTCAGTACTTTCTTCTTCGTTATTAGTTTCAGGCTCTTGAGAAACTTCTTCAATGTTTTCAGCCGGAGTTTCAACACTAGCTTCAACTTCAACAGAAGTTGTGTCTTCTACAACAACATCTTCTACTATTTGGTTGTTAGCGTCTTCTTCCTCTTTTTCTTCAGCCTGTGCTTTTACAGCTTCAGCATATTTTTTTGCAATAGCTGCTGCTCTTTGTTCTTTAATTGCTTTTTCAGCTTCTAATTTAGCTTTTTCATCTTTAATTCTGTTGTCGTCAAGACCTTTGATTTTATCACTAATCTTTGATATTTTAGTCTTTTCCCATGCAACATAACGTTTGTCAGCTTCAGCTTCGTCAAAAGCACCTTTTCTTACCCCGTCAAGTAAGTGTTTTTTCATTAAAACGCCTTTGTAGGATAAAATTCTTCGTACTGTTTCGGTTGGTTGAGCACCTGTCATTAACCATGTTAATGCTTTGTCAAAATTCAGCTCAATTGTAGCCGGATTTGTTGTCGGATTATATGATCCGATTCTTTCAATAAACTTACCATCACGTGGTGTGCGAGAGTCGGTAGCAACAATGTAATAAAAAGGAATACTTTTGCGACCGTGTCTTGCTAGTCTTAATTTAACTGCCATAATAATTACTTTTTTAGTTATTTAACTTATTCTCGGTTTCTCGAACCGGGCTGCAAAGATAATATTTTATTTATAACTGAATTAAAATTATTTGAATATTTGTAAAAATATTGAAACACATCTTGGATTCGTTGAAAAGTGATAAAAAATGCAACATTTTCAATTTTATTTCGTTTTGGGAGAAAGAATTGTAAGAAAATTTATGGAATAGCTATATAGAAAGCATCAGTTACGCGAAAAAATACATTATTTTTTTGTTGTGATTAATAAAAATACTAATTTTACAAACTTAAAATTTAAAGCTATGCAAGTTAAAAAGTCTGACAAAGTCAATTTAGAAAAAAATAAACTTAATTTCTTATTGATTGGTTTGGTATTCTCCTTGGCAATTTGCCTTGTTGCGTTTGAATGGACAACTGAAGAAATGTCTGAATCGAATTTGGGTGGTTTAACTGGGGATGAGGTCTTTGAAGAAGAAATTGAAAATACTGTTCAGGAAACTCCCCCTGAAGAAATTGAACAACCTGAGCCTGAGCCAGAGACCGTTATAGAAGAGCTTACGATTGTCGAAGATGATGTAAAGGTTGCTGATGTTGATATTAATTCAGAGGCAGACGATAAGACAAAAACAAATATTAATATAGTCCAAAGCTTTGATGTGGAAGTAGAAGAGGAGGTTGAAGCAATTGCTTTTGCTGTTGTTGAAGACAAACCTGTGTTCCCGGGTGGAGATGCTGCTTTGATGAAATTTATTGCCGATAATACAAAATATCCTGAAATTGCAAAAGAAAATGGTATTCAAGGTAGAGTATTTATTCAGTTTGTTATTGATAAAAACGGAGCTGTTACAAAAGTTCAGGTTGCTAAGGGTGTTGACCCTTATCTTGATGCAGAAGCTTTAAGAGTTGTAAAATTGTTACCTAACTGGACACCCGGTAAACAAAGAGGGAAGCCGGTTCCTGTAACATTTGTTGTCCCGATTAATTTTAAATTATATTAAATGTATTAATAAAATATTAGACCCTGTCTTTTCGGCAGGGTCTTTTTGTTGTATTGAATTCAAGTATTATGCAAAGTGTTATTAGTCCTGAAAAAGTGGTTTTGGTAAGTGTGATTGATCAGGATCATAATGCTGAACAGGTTTATGAATATCTTGACGAATTAAAGCAGCTTGCCGAAACTGCTGGTTTGGAACCTGTGAAATTTTTTACTCAAAATGTGAGTTATGCAAATTCTAAGACTTATGTTGGTAGTGGGAAGCTTGAAGAAATAAAAAGATATATTAAAGATAATGAAATTCCATTAATTATTTTTGATGACGAATTAACTCCTGCACAACTTAGAAATATTGAACGGTCCTTAGAGCTTAGGGTTCTTGATAGGACTAATTTGATATTGGATATTTTTGCTCAACGAGCCATGACAGCTTATGCAAAAACGCAGGTTGAGTTGGCTCAATATCAGTATTTGTTACCAAGGCTTACACGGATGTGGACGCATCTCGAAAGACAAAGAGGAGGAATTGGTTTTAGAGGTCCTGGCGAATCTCAAATAGAAACTGATAGAAGAATTATACTCGAAAAAATTGCCCGATTAAAAGAAGATTTAAAATCTATTGATAAACAAATGGCTCAGCAACGAAAAAATCGTAATAACATGGTCAGGGTTGCTTTGGTTGGTTATACTAATGCCGGGAAATCCACAATAATGAATTTGCTGAGCAAGGCAGAAGTATTAGTTGAAAACAAACTTTTTGCAACTCTCGATACTACTGTTCGCAAAGTTGTGGTAAATAATCTTCCATTTTTATTAAGTGATACTGTTGGCTTTATCAGAAAATTGCCTCATAAGCTGGTAGAATCTTTTAAATCAACACTTGACGAAGCTCGTGAGTCTGATATTATTATACATGTAGTAGATGTTTCGCATAAGTCTTTTCAAGATCAAATGAGTGTTGTAGAACAAACATTAAAAGAACTTAAAATAAATGATAAACAAGGATTTGTTGTTTTTAATAAAACCGACAAGTTCAGTTTTATTAAGAAAGATGAAGATGATCTATTACCTAAAAATAAAGAAAACTTTTCTCTTGACGAGTTGAAAAGTACTTATTTTGCAAAACTCTCAATGCCTTGTGTTTTTATTTCTGCCACTCAGTCTGATAATATTTTAGAGTTCAGAGAAATTTTGTTCGAGATGGTGAAAAAAGTTCATTTTGAAAGGTATCCATACAATACTATTTAAAATCAGTTCTTAAAAAAGTGTTTAAAATGTTTTTCCGAAACAAATATTTTGTATAATTACATTTTAATAAAAATTACACTGCGATGAAAATTTACAATTTAGGTGGAAAAGGGACTCTTTTAGATCAATTTATTTCAGAGATTCGTGATTACCAAATTCAGCAAGACAGAATGAGATTCAGGAAAAATTTGGAACGAGTAGGTGAAATTATGGCTTATGAAATTAGTAAAACTCTTCCATTTAGCGACGAAGACATTACGACACCACTTGGCATTGCAACAGCCCCCACTTTAAAAGAGCAGCCGATTATTGCCACGGTATTAAGAGCAGGAGTACCTTTTCATCAGGGATTTTTAAATTATTTTGATCACGCAGACAGTGCATTTGTTGCTGGATATAGAAAGTATGATAAAAGCGGAGAATTTGAAATTAAAATAGATTATATTTCGTCCCCGCCTTTAGAGAAAAAAATACTATTGATTAATGATCCGATGCTTGCTACAGGTGGAAGTATTGAGCTGGCGTTTAAAGGATTATTGAATTATGGAATGCCCAAACATGTTCATATTGCATCAATAATAGCAAGTAAAGACGGACTTGATTATATTGAAAGAATGTTGCCGGAAAGCATAATTTCTGTGTGGGTTGGAGCTATTGACGATGAACTGACAGTTAAATCTTATATCGTTCCGGGACTAGGTGATGCAGGAGACTTAGCTTATGGTAAAAAGACGGATTTGTAACATGTTCTTTTGATGATCATAAACCAAACCTAACATTGTAATAAAAATCTGGCAGTTGAACGGCTTTTTTGTTCAATCAAAATCTTTTTGCCATTTGTCATTTTATGTACGGCATCATCAGTATAATATCTTATGGTCACAAGTTCCAGATTAGTATTGTATTTTACATAAAACTCTTTTTGTAATTCACCAATAAGGGCCTTAAAATATCTGTTATCTCCGTCAATTGAAGCAGAAAAGCTAACAGCCGAGTTTTGAGTAATATTGACTTTAGCTTTATATTGAGCAAATAATCCAAATATTTTACTTATATTTTCTTCAACAATAAAGGAAAAATCTTTTGGAGAGATAGAAATTAGGATTTGATTTGTCTTTAAAATATATACAGGAATAAGTTTGAGTTTATAATCTAATTTCTTAATAATAGTTCCCGTTTCATCAGGATTTTTAAATGATTTGACATACATTGGAATGTCTTTGTTCTCAAGAGGCTTAATTGTTTTTGGGTGTATAATTTTTGCACCAAAAAAGGCAAGTTCAATTGCTTCAAGGTATGACAATACATCCAACTTTTCTGCAAAAGAACACCAATCAGGGTCAGCATTCATTATTCCGGGAACATCTTTCCAGATTGTTACGCTATTGGCATTAAGCAGATATGCCAGAGCAGATGCCGAATAGTCAGAGCCTTCTCTCCCTAGTGTTGTTACCTCTCCGTTTGACGCTCTGCCTATGAACCCTTGAGTGATAAAAATTCCAGTTCCTGTTCCAAAAATATTTTTTACGGGTTCGGAGCTGTTTTGCCAATTAATTTTTGCATCGCGATGGTTAGAATCAGTTATAAGAGCCTGTCTGGCATCAATTAATGAGTTAGAGATACCTTTATGTTTTAAAAACTCGCTAAAAATCGAAGAACTAAACAATTCACCATAACTTACTATCGCATCATATTCCAAATCATAATCATTAGTAGGCTGTGAATTTATTTTATTGCGTAGTTCAGAAAGTAATATGTTTAACTTCGATAAAGCCTCATCATAGTTGTCAATAAAAGCACCTTTCAAATAATTTGTATGAAAATCGCAAATATTGTTTAATAATACATTTTTCGAATCGCAATCTTTGAAGTAAGCATTTACGAGTTTTTCTAGTTCATTAGTGGTCTTGTCAATTGCAGAAATAACAATAATAAGGTCTTTTTCGTTTTCGATGATTTTTACAACATTAATTAATGCCTCAGCATTTTTTATTGAAGCTCCTCCGAATTTATAAATCTGCTTTATTATCTTCATCTTTAACTTTAACTTTATCCTTGTTTTTAACTGTATCGGTATTCATATTTTGTGTCAATTGCTGAATAAATTTATATTGAAATAAGAATTCCTTCAAGATTACTCTTATTACTGTATATCCGGGTATTGCCAACATCATTCCTAAGACTCCATATAAAGATCCGGCAATAATGATAACAAAAAATATTTCTAAAGGATGTGCTTTAACACTTTTGGAATAAATTAGTGGTTGAAAGATTATATTGTCGGTTAATTGAGCTACTGCAAATACCGCAAGTATTTTTAGAATTAATGGTAATATCTCATTGTAAAAATCCAGATTAATATTTGCAGTAGTAATTAGGATTACTCCAATTGTCGCTCCAATCCATGGCCCAATATATGGGATAACGTTTAAAACGCCACCGATAATTCCAACAAGTAGAGCCAAATCGAAATCAACACCTATTATAACTAATCCGGAAGTAAATAAAATCATCATAAAAAAAGTTTCAAGAATAACTCCCAATAAATATCTTGAAGTGAGTTTGCGGATTGACAATAGAACTTTTGAAGTTTTTAACTCATATTTCTCCGGTACCATCATTAAAACCCCTTTATCAAAAAGTTGTTTGTCTTTAAGGAAAAAGAAGCTGATAAATGTTACGGAAAACAAGGAGAGAAATAAATTCCATGCTGTTCCCCCAAGGTCGTTAATGAAATTTCCAACAGAAGTGAAATTAATTATAGATGATATTTTATCTAAAATAAAATCTTCTGTTGAGAATTCAGGTTGGTTTAAAATAGGTGTTTTCTGAATAAAATCATCAAGGTTCTTAATAGGCTTTTCAAGACCTTCAGATATAGTTTCGATATCAATTGCCTGAAATTCACTAACCTGATCAATAACTAAAGGAACCAGCAATCTAAACAACATAATAACAATGAACCAAATAATGGCAATTGTCATCAATGAAGCCATCCATTTAGGAATGCCGAATTTTTTTATTCTGATTTTACCTAATAATTCTACAAGCGGGTTTCCAATCATTGCAATAAATGCCGCTATCAGAATCCACATAATAATATTTGAAAAATAGATTACAAACAATACTAATAAAATAAGCCCAATAAGACCAACGATGTATTTTTTGTATTTTTCCATTATTTATTTTTTTACTAAAGTAACGAAGATATATAAAAAAATAACCGCCTGTAAATATTTTTTATAAACAGGCGGTAAATATTATAATTTAATTTTAAAAACCGAATTCTCTTTTTATTGTATCAACATAATCAAGTTTTTCCCAAGTAAAGAGTTCTACCTCAATATCTTTTATCCCTGAATATGGAGAATTAAAATGCTTTTTAACTACAACTGCCGAACGTCCAAAATGTCCGTATGCAGCAGTTTCTCTATAAATAGGGTTTCTTAGTTTTAGTCTTTTTTCAATTCCTGCCGGTTTTAAATCAAATATTTTTTTGATTTTAATAGCAATTGCACTGTCGTTAAAATCAACTTTTGAAGTGCCATAAGTGTTTACATAAACACCAACAGGTTCTGCAACGCCAATAGCGTAAGCTAACTGTATAAGTATTTCTTCGGCTATTCCTGCTGCAACCATGTTTTTAGCAATATGACGAGCTGCATAAGCCGCTGACCGGTCAACCTTTGATGGATCTTTACCGCTAAAAGCACCTCCTCCATGAGCACCTTTGCCTCCGTAAGTGTCAACAATTATTTTTCTTCCGGTTAGTCCGGTATCACCATGAGGGCCACCTATTACAAATTTTCCTGTAGGATTTACATGCAAGGTATAATCATCTTTAAAAAGTTCCTGAATTCTTACCGGGAGGGCTTTTTTAACCCGAGGGATTAAAATGTTTTGGACGTCTTCCTTAATTTTATTTAACATTCTCAATTCGTCTAGGTCAAAATCGTCGTGTTGTGTAGAAATAACAATAGTGTCAATTCGTAAAGGTGATTTATTATCATCATATTCTATCGTTACTTGAGATTTTGAATCGGGACGTAGATAAACCATTTCTTTTCCTTCTCTACGAATTTCAGCAAGTACCTGTAACATACGATGCGAAAGATCTAAAGGTAAAGGCATATAATCATCAGTCTCGGTACAAGCATACCCAAACATCATTCCCTGATCGCCAGCACCTTGTTCTTTGTGCAGCCCTTCTCCTTCAATAACACCTTGGTTTATGTCCGGAGATTGTTCATGAATAGCGGACAATACACCACAAGAATTCCCGTCAAAGCGATATTCTCCTTTGGTATATCCGATTTCGTTAACAACTTTGCGGGCAACTTCCTGCACATCAACGTAAGCGTTAGATTTAACTTCTCCGGCAACTACAACAAGACCTGTTGTAACCAAAGTTTCACAAGCAACTTTTGATGTTGAATCAAAAGCCATAAATTCGTCAAGAATAGAATCTGAAATCTGATCCGCTACTTTGTCAGGATGACCTTCTGATACAGATTCTGAGGTAAAATAATAACTCATCTCAATAGTTTTTAATTATTAATATATCTTCGGGATATTAAAGGATGGAGGCAAGACAAGTTCTAGCATTTTTTTATTCGTGGTTGCAAGCATCCAAATCTATCCACTGTTAAAACAATGCAAATATATAAATGTTTATCTTTTATAAAAAATATTTTGAGAAATTATTTTGACAGATAAATTTATCATAAGGCAATAATTTTTTATTTTTGCGAATAATTCAAACATTTGGTTTATGTCAGGACACAATAAATGGTCAACAATTAAGAGAAAAAAAGGAGCAATAGATGCCAAAAGGTCAAAAATCTTTTCAAAACTATCGAAAGAGATAACAATTGCCGTTAAAGACGGTGGCGGCCACGATCCGGATTATAATGCAAAACTAAGGATTGCAATTCAGAATGCTAAAGGTGTTAATATGCCTAAAGACAATATTGAACGTGCAATAAAAAAGGGAGATCAGGATGGAGCAAATTTTTCTGCCAGCAGTTTTGAAGGTTACGCACCACACGGAATTGCAGTTTTTGTTGAATGCTTATCAGATAATAATAATCGAACGGTTTCGAATGTAAGGGCTATTTTTAATAAGTATAACGGCACCTTGGGCACAAACGGTTCGTTAAGTTTCTTATTTGACAGAAAAGGAGTTTTTGAATTCGAAAAGCCAACATCAATTGGTTTTGAAGATCTCGAATTGGAACTTATAGATGCCGGTGCTGAAGAAATTGAGGTTGATGAAAACAATGTGACAGTTACTTGTGCACTCGAAGATTTTGGAAATCTCAACAAAAAATTTGAAGAATTAAAAATTGAGCCTTCAAGCGCAGAATTAGAAAGAATACCAAACGACACAAAGGTTTTGCCGGTTAATGAGGCTAAATCGGTTTTAAAGCTTATTGAGCTGCTCGAAGACGATGATGATGTTCAGAAAGTGTTTCATAATCTTGAAATGACTGATGAGCTTGAGGCAGAAATGGACTAAGCAGGTGGTTAATCGTCAGTAAATGAAGCACATAGCTAAAAGAAGCTTTTTTTCTAAAAAAACAAAAAAAAATTTGCATAGCAAAGAAATTATTTTTTTCTTTGCAGTCCCCAAATACGAATTGGTTTACGGTCCGGTCGTCTAGGGGTTAGGACGTCAGGTTTTCATCCTGGTAACCGGGGTTCGATTCCCCGTCGGACTGCAAAGAAATTTGCTAAACAATTGAAAACGTGTTACTTAGGTAATGCGTTTTCTTGTTTTGGTACCCAAGTTGTACCCAATTTTCAAAAACTCAAGTTTTTTGTACAAATTTTATCGGATCAAGCAAATTTTATCTGTTTCGTTAAATCAGCAAACAATATATTGATAAGAGTTTATTTTATAAACTATTTGCAAATTGAATATGCGAGTGATCAAAAATGAAGTAAAATTTTAGTAAATTTGTACAATGCGAAAATTAAAATAAATGAATGATCCAACATATACAATCAGCATAAAAACCATTGATTTGGTGTCGCGAATTGCTGAAAAACTTGGCGAAATACGTGGAGCAGACGAATATAGTCGGAATTTACGTTTGCGAAAAATCAATCGTTTGCGTTCCATTCAATCCTCTTTAGCAATAGAGAACAACACTCTTACACTAGGTCAAGTTACTGACATTATTGAAGGTAAGCGGGTTTTAGGACTCCCACACGAAATTCAGGAGGTGAAAAATGCTTATCAGGCTTACGAACATTTGCTTGAATATGACCCTTACAAAGTCAAGGATTTCTTGAAAGCTCACCAATATATGACTGTCCAATTAGTGAAAGATGCAGGACATTTTCGTTCACAGGGAGTTGGCGTTTATGAGGGGACTAAACTTGTTCACGCAGGAGCGAATTATCAATTTGTCCCACAATTAGTAAAAGATTTATTTTTATGGGCAAAGAAAACAGATGTGCACCCGCTTATTAAAAGTTCTATTGTTCATTTTGAAATTGAATATATTCATCCATTCATAGATGGAAACGGCAGAATTGGACGACTTTGGCAGACACTCATTCTTTCCAAATGGAACGAACTTTTTGCATGGTTGCCGGATGAAACGGTAGTCTATGAAAATCAGCAATCCTACTATGACGCTTTAGCAATTTCGCAGAAATCAGGTGATTCTGTTTCATTTGTCGAATTTATGCTAGATGCTATTTTGCAGGCATTAGAGGAATTGCCTATCCGAAAAATTACCGATATATTTACCGATATAATTACCGATAAGTTATCAAAAACAGAATTGGAAATTTTAGAACAAATAGCAGGCTATCTTGACAAAAACGGTGAAATAAACAACTATCGCGCACAATTATTAACGAACAAATCCGATATTAGCGTAAAAAAATATTTGGCTAAGTTTGTTGAACTCGGGCTATTGGAAGTAGAGGGAAAAAATAAAGGAAGAAAGTATAAGATTAAAAAAACGCAATAGCTCTAAGGTTATCTACAGGAAATTGGCGGTTTGGTGGTAAAATGAAGCTTTATGCCTCGAAATTGTCAGCTTATTTCAGGATGGATCAGCATGTTTTATGACCCGATGTTATATGTTATCCAGTGTTATGCCTTAATAGTTTGATTTATTATTCAAATACAATGGCTACCGATAATCGTTCCCAATACTTTGGTGAATATACTAATTAAATCGGGTTAAGTGGTTGATAATAAGGCTTAACCCGGGGTTTTTTGATTATAAATGTCACCGAAATGTCCTTATTTTTTTAAAACTTATGTTTCTTTGTACAAATTTTTTCAATTTCGTTCAATGCAGCAAATAATATATTGATAAGAGTTTATTTTATAAACTATTTGCAAATTGAATATGCGAGTTATAAAAAAAGTTATAATTTTGAATGATTACAAGAAAATCACATATTTGAAAATTGAAAATAAAAAGAGAGAGAAATCTTATATACACATTGAATTTGGTTGTATAAAAAAGAAAGAACTGTTTATATAAACTAGTAAAGTAAGAATATTGAATTATCTTAAATTATATTAAAATGGAAAAAAGTAAGTTTTTGATAACCTTTTTAAAAATCTTAGTTGTGTTAGTAATTTTATTTTCTGTCCAATTGCAGGCAAAAATTTATGATGAAGATTCTGTTAAGATTGTTATTACCCAGACAGATCGGATTACAACTACTTCTCTATATTTTGAGTTGGGTGGCAAATTATTCCCTTCCTTAAATGTTGATTTTAGAAAGAGGGAAAATTTTGCTTTAAGCGTTGGTATCGGCTTTTGGACAGATAGTGAAGAGCATGAACAATTAATTTTTGCCCCATCTGTTAATGCTTATTATTTATTTGGAAAAATGAATAGAATTGAGATTGGAGGAGGAACAGGAACTTTTATTAGTACATATGAAGGTTTTGCTAGTCTTTTAATTTTTGGGGATGTAGGTTATAGATATCAAAAAAAGAAAGGATTGTTTTTCCGTGCGGGATTTACACCATTTATTGGAATTCCTATAAATGGTAAATCAAGGTTTTTAGCTATGCCATGGGTGGGGTTAAGTTTAGGATATAGTTTTTCCAAATAAGTCTTTTAAGTAGTACCCAAATTATAACTAAAGTAATAGAATAAACACTTAATTCTTCAACCCTTAACAATTTGACAATCCATTACATTTTAATAATTTTGACAACTTCGTTAAATGTGCCTGTCGAAAATTTGAGAAAATAAACACCTTCTGCCCATTTTTCCATATCAATTAGGTAGGTTCCATTCTCAAATTGTAAATTAGAAGTATTTGTTTCGTAAACCAAATTGCCGTATAAGTCGGTAATAACTATGTCGGCATAAACAACATTTCCGACAATTTGTAAATGTAAAAGATTTTTACATGGATTTGGAAATACTGTCAGTGAGGTTATGTTATTATCAATACAGTTTACGGCAATTGATTTTAATAACTTTTCTTTTCCGTCATAATCCACTTGGCGTAAGCGGTAATATATTGTTTCTTCTTTTGATTTATCATCGGTAAAACTATAAGCAATCGGAGAATTACTATTCCCGGCACCTCTTATCTGTCCCAGAAATTTCCAGTTTAACATATCGCTGCTCCATTCTAGTATAAACCTGTCATTTGATATTTCGGTATATGTAATCCAATACAGAAAGATTTTATCTGATTTGCATTCACCATAAAAAGAAATAAGTTCAACTGGTAAGGGATCACAATCTGTAGAAATGGTTACCTGGTCTGTTCCCGAAGATGGACAATCGGGATTACCTCCTGTTACAGTTACGGTATATATGGTAGTTGTGGTAGGAGATGCAATAGGGTCAGAAATATTTGTTGCACTTAAACCTGTTGCCGGAGACCATGCATAAGACGTTCCCCCACTGGCTTGTAAAGTAGTACTTCCTCCGCAGGGGATAAAGACATCAGGGCCCGCATTAGGAACAAGAGCACCATTTCCATCTACCCCTAGTGTATATGCACAAATATCACCCGCATAACCATCTATCATTAATAAATATTCGTTTCCAGGAGTTAGACCAGAAATTTCAAACGTACCGTCTGTTTCTGCGGCAGGGCTCCAAATAGAGCCATATCTCACAAAACTTTCGCAATCAGATGATGAAAATACTCCAATCTGAATTCCTCTACCTGATTGACAGTTTTCTACCCAAACATTAAATGTAATTGAGCTCTCATTTGCCATAAAACTAATCCATGAATTGTTTTCAATTGTCCATGGCGACCAGACAGCATAAATACCTGCGACATCATCTTCATCAGTAGGGTCTGTGGCGCTGTGAGCAGCATCATAATCGGCAGTATTGCCACAATATGAATCAAGGTTGCAAATAGGAGTAGCTTCATTACAATATTCTGCCCCCGGAGGATTTTCAGAACAGTCAGGCTTACATGTTATTGTGGCTTTCCAACCTGTAGATACAGTTGATGAATTTGACACAAAACGAAATGTAATAGCACCTGTTTCATGAGAAGATGTAAGATTTGGTGGTAAAGAATTCCCCGAAAAAGGACTCCCTGCAAATTGGGGACTTGCAACATTCGGACCATTATATGCATATAGTAAATCTGATCCTGATTGTGTGGAGAAAGAATTGAATTTTACAACAATAAAATTTCCATCATCAGGATAAAAGGTTTTGGTGATATTCTCGTCGTTGCTATAGTTACTTAAATTACCACCACTGTCAAAAAAGATTCCTGAACATGTTGTTACAGTTGTTGTATCCATAAAATAAATATCATTAACAATTTGGATATTTACATTATCAATCCCTAAGTCATATGAACTATTGTCGCCAACAGCCTTAAAACGTACAACACAGGTTGGTGATATAGTACTGTCAAAATCAACATATTGTTCAGCCCAATTGTAACCAGATCCCAGACTAAGCATAGAAACCCATGAAGCCCCACCATTAGTCGAAAACAACACTTCGAGATTATCAGAACCTGATGCATTCTTATAATCAAAAGTCATTCTTTTATAACCTGCCGTACTAAGGTTCACATATAAATCCATTGTCCCATTTCCCGCTGAATAATATGAATGGAAATTTGCCGCACCGGTTCCAGAAGCAGGAGTTACTATGCCCGATGATGAGGATGTCCAGCTTGCATGACAGCCTTCGTTTTGACGCCGCCAAGAATTTGCATTCCAAGCAGGAGTGGTTTTCCAGTATTTATCGGGAACGTCCTTAGATCCGAATTTGTCAATCCATGAGTTTTCAAAACCCATAAAGTATGGAATGGAAGTGTATTCCTGGTCCGGTAAGACGCTAATGTTAATGTTATCAATGCCAATATCATAAGATGAATTATCGCCTGTTGCCCTAAACCTGACAATGCATGTTGAAGACTCTGAATCTCCTAAATTCACAGAACGTTTTACCCAATTCCCACTGCAGACGGTTGGTTCATTATCAAAAGTCTGAAGAAGTGTGAAAGGACCTGAAGGGCCATTAGTTGATAAATATATTTTTAAATTGTCTGTTCCTGAGGCATCTAAAAAGTTAAAAACTAATAGTTTTGTACCTACGGTATTAAAATTTACATATAAATCCAAATCACCTACGTCGGCGGAATAATATGAATGAAAGTCAGCAGCTCCGGTACTTCCATTAGGGGTTACTAAACCAGATGAAGATCCCGACCAGTCTGCCGTACAACCCTCATTTTGTCTTCGCCACGAATTGCCTCCCCAGGCAGGATTTGTAGTCCAGTTGACCCCCGGAATATCTTTATATCCTAGGCGATTAGTCCACGAATCTTCAAAATCTTCTTCGAAAGGCAATTCTGCATACACAGGATCGGGTAAAATACTCACACATACATTATCAAGTCCAATATCGTAAGAGGTGTTATCCCCGGTTGCTTTAAATCTTATAATACAATTTGAGGAAGTTGAATTGCCTAAAACGATGGATTGCGTTAACCAATTTATTGTACAGCAACCCGAAGGTAAAGTTGTTTGGCTATTATAAGTACCTTTCGACACCCAGCCGGAGCCCTCATTAAAGAGTATCTCGAGATTGTCGGAGCCTGAAGCATTGAGATAATTAAATGTAAGCAATTTTGTTCCGGGAGTATTAAAATCAATATATAAATCCAAATATCCGGTACCACTTGAGTAATAAGAATGAAAATCAGCAACTCCGGTACTTCCAGAAGGACTAACTAATCCACTTGATGAACCTGTCCAATCGGCATAAGAACCTTCATTTTGTCTTCGCCATGATGTCGCTCCTGTTGAAGGTATTGTTATCCAGGAATTATCCGGCACATCTTTATAGGTGCTTCTGTTAATCCAGGAGCTTTCAAAATCCTGACAATACGGGATTGTCGCTTTTACAGGGTCGGGGATAGTTTTAATGCTGATATTATCAAGTGCCGGATCGTATGAGGTTCCATCTCCGGTGGCTCTAAATCTAATTACACTGGTCGAAGATGTATATGCAGATAAGTCAACAACATAGGTTGTCCATGCTGAATTTGTTGTTAGCGAAGAAAGTGTGACAGGGAATGTGCTTCCTCCATCTGACGAAAGCTTAATACTTAAGGCATCTGAACCACTTGTGTTTTTATATTCAAAAGTTAATTCTTTTGTTCCGGAAGGACTTAAATCAACATATAATAATAAATCACCTGTTCCTGAGGAATAATATGAATGAAAATCTGCACATCCTCCTGAACCGCCATAAGGCGAACTTATTCCTGACGATGGAGATGTCCAGTCTCCCAGGCTGCCTTCATTTTGTCTTCTCCATGAAGTAGGGCCTATTTCCGGTTCATTTATCCAGCTTTCATCAGGGATATCTTTGCAATTACCCGGGCCACGGCTTAACCAACTACCATCAAAATCTTGAAAATATGGCAGACTGGCATAAACAGGTTCATCAAGTACTTTTACATTTACTTCATCAATGCCTATATCAAATGAAGTATTATCTCCTGTAGCCTGAAAGCGAATTACGCTGGTAGCAGAAGTATATGCTGAAATATCAATTATTCTGGTAATCCAGGTGGCTGAGACAACTAAAGTTGTTAATGTTACAGGAAAAGTGGCACCACCATCATTTGATAATTTAACAACAATTTGATCGCCACTGCTACTGTTATTCATATATCTGAAGTAAAGTTTTTTGGTTCCAGTCGGACTTAGATCAATATATAAATCCATTTTTCCTTGTTTTGGGGATGTGCAATAATACGAATGAAATCTTGCAGAGTACCCGCTAAATACACCGCAGGAACCTGAAGTTGGAGATGTCCATCCTGCTGATGCTCCATCATCATTTCTTCTCCACCAGGAGTCTGCATCAGTTGCATCATAAGTATTTACCCAAAATCCATCAGGCACGTCTCTTGTTCCACTCTTGTTTACCCAGGTTGCATCAAAACCCTGATAATAGGGTAAAGTTGCATACGCACTAATAAGCCTGTTTCCTGTAGGAGCTTGTACTGTTGGTGTTTTAACGGAACCAACGGTTATTGAATTACATTCTGCATCAAGATAATTACCATAAGTAGCAGTTGCCGGAACATCGTATGTAAGCCAAAAATAATTTGTTCCATAAGCCAGATTTTGAGTAAAACCATTAATAACGAACGAACCACTGGGAGAAGAATAAGTTGAGCCAATTTGTGTTGTTGCTGAAAAATAATCTGTTGTTCCGGTGTACCACAATTTTGCATTTGAAATATCAACCGAAGCATTTGTGCTGCCGTTTGTGTTAAAAGTAAAGGATGACACATTTATTGGATTTGCCGGTCCGCCTGTTGTTATTATTTTAATCCCAATTATTTCTTGATTATTTGAAGGATTTGCTACACATGAAGTATTTTCTTGTGTTGTTGTTGATGAAGAATAAATCATGTTAAGTCTAAAAGCAATACGAAAAAAACTAAAAGACGTAATATTATCAGATGTAATGGTTGCACCCACATTGTTACTCCCGATATCTTCATAAACGCCCTCTTGTTCAGAAGATTTTGCAATACAATTCGATGTTGCAAGACCAGATTCTGTTAATCTAACATAAGTTCCGGTAAGCTCTCCCGAACCTGTATAATAAGCTTTCCAAAAACGATTTGTTGCCATGTAGTCAATTCCCTCACCTTCTGTACCTCCAGGGTCAGATTCGAAAACCTCAGCGGTCACAATTATAGTTCCGGCAGATGATACTGTGGGGTCAACCATTTCAAAAGGTTTGTATTCAGTTTTTCCGACCGGGAAAAAATAAGTGCTTCCTGCCACCAAACTTGCGGGCAATGTTCTCGATATAGGACCTTTGATAAATGAGTTTGCAGAATATCCCGTAACAGAAGTTGTGGAGGAGTTTGTTACTGTTAGCATGCTATTCTCATTGGAAATAATATAGCCTGCTGTTAAGGTGAGAATTCCGGAGACAGACAATTCTGTGCCCAATGTTAAAGATTCGCCCGTCCTGTTAATAGTTAGATTTTTAATTGTTCGGCTACCTTCTGTAAAAAATACTGTTCCAATATCTCCACTTCCCAAAATTGAAATATTTGAATCCGCCCCACCGGATATTGTCCCATTTCCGGAAAATTCTCCATACATGCTTAATGTGAACGCACCTATTGATAATGCAATTTCGTCGCCAATATCTAAACTTTCGTTTACTGTAATATTAGCAGTCATAGTTTTTGTGCCGCTATTACTTAAAACAAGATTTTTATATCCGCCATAAGCCGTACTATTGGTTACATTTTGATTTGTTCCATTATATTCAACAATTGCATTATCTCCCAGTTCAATTACAGGGGTGTTAGTAGAACGAATACTTGTAGCTGTTGTAGAAGAAAAACCATCAGCATCAGCGGTTATAAACGAGCCGTTAATTCTGATATTAACTGAAGCAACTTGTGCATATAACTGTCCTGTAGTGGTTTTTAATGTGCCATTTATTGTAATATCCGGAGAAGTGTTGTGATAAAGATTTAGATTGTAAGTAACTAAATCAAGAATACCTCCGGCTTCAATAGTAAGTTGATCGGCACTCGTTGCAGTTGTTAAGCTAACCGTATGTCCACTTTTTATAATAATTCCTTCACAATTAATATAATTGGGAGCAACAACGGCAGTTGATGGTGCGGGATTTACGAAATTAGGATCGGAAGAGGTTTCCCATATAGAGGGGTTATTCCAGTTTCCGCTCGTTGTTGTCCGGTAATACAATAACACAGGGTTTCGTCCTGTATATTCATTGTTTGTTAATGGTCCTGTTGTATTGGTTAGAGAAGATGAGGTAATAGTGTTGTTAGTTGTATTTACTGTGCTTCCGGCATCTTCTACCCATACTGAATTTCCATTATCATAACGGCATAATTTTAAATCGGCTTCAGTGCCATTCACATCATCATCTGTATAGTTAAATACAGAAACATAAGTATAAGTTGTTAATCCTGAAATATTAAACATCCAATATCGGCTGATATTGGAAGAAGCAGTTTCAAATGGGTGTGTTTCATCAACAACCCCAACACCTAGTCTTCCACTAACTGCATTTGCGGAAAAGTCAATAATTACAGGAGAATACTCTGCAGTACCTGAATTATCTCCAACTGGATATGTAAATGCAGCCGTATTTCCTGTTGCAAAAGATTTATAAAACAATCCTGTACCACAAGGAACAATCATATTGGTTGATGAAGGACTATTTCCATTAATTACCGAGGTATTGCTGTTCATTATTAAATCATATTCCCCTAATATAATCAAACCACTATTTAGGGTGAGATTCTTACCAATTGTTACACTTCCATTGAGAGTTTTATTTCCGCCATTTGAAAAAGCAATATGAACATAATTAGGACTTGCAAAAACTGATTGATTTCCACTTCTTGCATAAGTTACCACACTTTCTGAAGTTGAAGTAGTGGTAAAAGTGCCGATACTGTTATTTTCTCCGTTAAGAGTCAAAGTATGAGCAAGTCCGGTTCCATTCATTCTGAGAGTACCTGCTCCCGACAAGTTACCATTTATAGTTATATTCCTTAAAACTGCTCCTGAATATAAAGTTCCTCCCGAAATATTTAAGTGATTAAAAGTAATATCACTTCCTAATGTTAGTGTCCCGGACCCGGCACTTACTTCGAAAATATCTCCTGTGCCATGAGTAAAATTTGTTGGGGGAGTAAAAGTTGATGCTCCTGCCGAATTACTATACAAAATTTTATGAGCTAAGTTTCCCCCGCTCATATCAATTGTACTACCATTAAAATTCAAAGCCAATGAGGTCGCTGTTAAAGTTAATGTATTCGCAGAACTTGAACCGAAATCTAATACTCCACTGCTAACGGTAACCTGAGTAGGCCATGTCGCATCACTATTTAGCAGTAGGGTTCCTGCTGCATTCTTTACAATTCTCACATAGGTTCCCAGGCTACCTGCCTGAGTATAATTTTGGATACCAGAAGCCTTAGTAAATCGTAATTCAGAATAACTACCAGAAGAGTTTAGGGTTCCTGCATTTTGGTTAAAATCTCCATCAGTAATATCAAGAACGGCAGGAGATGTTCCTCCTGAATACAAATTAAACACACCACCCGATTGAATATAATCTCCATTTAGAGTTATTATGTGTGGACCTCCTGAACTTGAAAGAGTTAAAATCCCGGAGCCTGTTGTCAGAATAGATAAATCACCATTTACAGTAATTGAGGTATTCAATGCACAAGTAGAAGTTTGATTTGTACAATTCCATTTAAAATTACCAAAAGAATGACCTGCAATATTTGTCATTGCAGTTGTACTTGTAATTCCTGTAATTTCTAAAGTAGAATTACTGTTCCATGATATTTGGGAGGTTGCCGGAATACCGGTATTATTAACATTATGTTTATATGTGCCCCCATCACCGACATACATTGTTGCTGAACCATCAAATGTAATATGATTTCCTGTGCTTGAACGACAATAGGTGCCATTTACTGTCATATCTGTTCCTGTGCCGTCTTTAAGCGTAAGTACGGATGTCCCTGTTGTTTCTACTGTGCCTCCCGAATCTATTGTTATTTCATCTACTGAAATATTTGTGTTTACCGTAACTGTATGTCCGTTTCGAATTGTGATACTCAAATCTTCATAAGTTGGGGAGGCTGTTGCATCAACCCAATCATCCCCATCAAAGCGTTCCCAGGTACTAGCCATATTCCAGCTACCGGATTGTTTGGTCCTATAATCGGAGGGGGGAGCAGGAGCAAAAGTTAAAATTTCTATATCATCAATGGCAGCAGGTGGTTGGGTGCCACCACTTCCATCATTTCTCCATGAGAAAACAAGTCTTTTTGTTGTTCCGGCATTTGACGGATCAATAACAATCTGTTCTTGTGTCCAGTCTGGTTGTAATACGTAAGTGCTACCAATCTGTCCGCTACCAAGGGCTGTCCCGGCGACAGGAGTAGTTGTCGTAGCAATTAAGAAAACCTTTAAATCGTCATAATTATTTTCTCCATTTAATTTGTACCAAAAACTTAGACTAATATCTGTTTCATCTGCCGGGAAAGTGATGTCTCTATATGCATGAACAACAGATGTGGCATGAGTGTATGCATTGGCACTTGAGTTATTGGAAATATATAAAGATTTTGAACCGTTGTAATAGGTTGCAGTACCTAGCCACCATTTATTCGCTGGAGTTCCGTTTATTAAAGTAAAAGTATTATCACCTTCAAACGTTTCGCTATAACTTGAAGGTGGAGATGAAGAATTAATTTCAATATTATCTATTGAAGCCGGAGGATTACTGCCGCCACTACCGTCATTTCTCCACGAAAATACCAACCTTTGAGTTGTCCCCGCGACAGAAGGGTCAAGAGTAATAAAAGCCATCGTATAAGAACCCGAAGAAACATAAGCAATTCCAATTTGTCCACTTGCTAACTGTGTTCCAGCAACGGGGGTGGTAGATGTAGGAACAAGAAAAGCTTTTAAGAAATCATATCCGCTTTCTCCAACATTTTTCCACCAGAAAGTAAGTGTAATAAAAGTTTCTCCGGATGGGAAATTTATATCAGCATAAGCATGAGAAACTGAAGAAGATGAATTTGTGTACTGGTTTGCCGAACCGTTATTGGTAATATATAGTGAATTTGTCCCTGCGTATTTGGTAGCTGTTCCATTGACCCAGTAGTTGGTTTGGCCACCCTGAACGAGGGTAAACTGGTCGACCGATTCAAAATCTTCTGTAAAAACAACTGTGGCAAAAGTGTTGAATCCGCAGAACAGTAAGCTTGTAATTAATAAGAGTATGACTTTTTTAAAGTTGTAAAATTTATCTAAGCTATGTACAAATAAATATGCAGAGTAACTACGCTTATATCTGCTTTCCAAATGCATATTTATTCAATTTTACCTTTAAATAACTATAAAAGCTCTAATTCAACCCTTCAGCTCATATTAAGTTTAATCCGGATTTGCCCCATCTAACAATAAAAAATAACTTCTCCCTTATTGGGAAAATCATGATTGAAAAAATAACATATACAAATATAATAAATATATTTATATATTCAAATTTTTATATGAATAATTAAATTATTTAAATAAGATTGAAATTATAAATATTTCCTGAATTCTATATATCAGTTTTAATTTACAATTAGTTTCTTTATAAAACAGTTATCTGCGAAATGTATTTTTAATAAATAAGTTCCGGCTGAAAGGTTACTAATGTCTATTGCCTTTTCGTTTTCAGTTTTGTAAACAGATTGTCCTAAAACATTAAATATTTCAACAGTATAATTTGTTGCAGACATTATAATTTCAAATTTATCTTCGCATGGGTTTGGATAAATACGTATTGTTTCTTCTGCTGTCGAATTGACAGTTGTAGGATCTATAACAATTATATAATCTTCTTTCACATCAGTGTGATTTCCGCAAACTGAATTTTCAGAAGTTAAACTGACAGTATAAATACCCACTTCAAGATATTGATGCCATGGCTCGATATCTTCCGAAGTATTTTCATCACCAAAATCCCATAAATATGTTTCAGCATTTGATGAATTATTTGTGAAATATGCTATGGCAGAGGGTAATTCGAGGGTAGTTGCCAAAGCAGAGAAATCTGCTATTGGGTTATTTCCATAATAAGTTGTTATTGATTTACATTCTGCATTTCCGCAGGTGTTTTCCCAGCGACCGTAATAGGTAGTGGTTTGATCAGGAGTTACAGACAGATTGTTGCCTGTTCCTATATTAGTTTCGCCACAATCTTCAATATACCATACAAACTCATCACCACTTCCCCCTGTATAAGAAAGTACAGTACTTTCATCATTACAAATGTTCGTAATTGACGCAGAAACCGACTCAGCCTCATCAGGCAAAGGAGAAACGGTTAAAGTTACCGACTCACAGTCAGAATACCCACAAGAATTTTCCCAGCGACCATAATAAGTTATATTCTCTGAAGGACTTACAGTCATTTCATTGCCTTCGCCAGCAAAAACATCGCCACAATCCCCGGTGTACCATTTAAAAGAAGAACCACTACCACCAGTAAATGTCAACAAAGCTGACTGTCCTTCACAAAACTCTGTTATATCTGCTTCGACAGATTCGGGTGCAACAGGTAAAGGATTTACAGTAATACTAATGTTCTTGCAGGCTGAATTTCCACAAGAATTTTCCCATCTGCCATAATAGACCGTGCTCTCTGTTGGAGTGATACTAAGGTCGTTTCCTGCTCCGACAAAGGTATTTCCGCAATCGACAGTGTACCAGTTAAAAACGTCACCAGAGCCTCCTTCAAAACTTAAAATGACTTCTTCATTATAACAGACAGTATTTTCAGAAACGGTAACTGCAATTGCTTCAGTTGGCAATGGATTTACAGTAATAGTTAGGCTTAAGCAATCAGAATTTCCACACTCATTTTCCCACCGTCCGTAATATGTTGTTGTCTCATAAGGATTTACGAGCAAATCGTTACCTGATCCAACAAGCAACTCTCCGCAACTTCCTGTGTACCACTTATATTCGTCTCCGCTACCTCCGACATAAGACAATATTACATTTTCACCCGGACAAACCGAATAATCAGATGGATAAACAGTTGTAGCATTAACAGGCAAAGGATTTACTATTATATCTATAATCTTTGTAATATCATCGTCTTCAATTTCTCCATAAGCTGTAAGAGTAACAGAATAAGTCCCTGCTTCAAGAATTAAAGATGGAGATTCTTCTGTACTATTTTCGTTTTGGGGTCCTGAAATGTCCCATTGATATCCAGTTGCATTTTGTGAGAGATTTATAAAATCTATTGTTTCTCCATAACAAACTGTGGTAGAAGATGTTGTAAAGTCTGCAACAGTCAAATCAGTTGGATCTACATATAGGATTCCATCACTTGAACTGACAGAAGAAGTGAGATTGACAATATTTGTTGCTCTAACTGTGAAATAATACGTTGTTCCTGAAACAAGTTCAAGTCCGGTATGTGTTACAGAAATAGAGGTGCTGTTATCCGTCCAGTCAACCATGTCAGAATCTCCTGCATTCAATCCGATACAATATTCATAACTTACAATATATGAATTTGGTTCATCTGCTCCGGTCCAGTTAGCCTGGAGTTGATTTCCGACATAAGTAATATCAATGTCTCCTCCGGGGCCGTCATTAACTGTTGTAATAGCAAAAGGAGCAGTGAAGTCAATATTTACATCAGTTCCACCCACTTCTGAAATGTTTCCGCTTATATCTGTTACTATTGTTTTTATTCTACAAGCCGGTAATGATGAATTTATGTTTTCATATCTTACTTCCATATCGGTTCCAACACTAACAATTTCAGTTTCGGACCTTGTTTTATAGATCTTTATATCGTCATAGTCGGCAATACAACCACCGGTACGTAGAGAAACTGCAACACCCTCGGTAAGTGGAGATGGGTCTGTCCAGTACGAAACGAGAATATTGTTTTGATATGCTTTAAGTTCTCCTGTTGCAGGGTTATAGGTTACTTTGTAGTCGTACCATGTGTCTTCGTTGACTGTTACATTATCGTCGGTGTGAATAACAATATCATCATCAGTTGAACGATATAGCTGACATTTGTTTTGGTCGGCACGGAAATATATCATATATGCGTCTCCTCTTTGGTCCAATTCTGGATCACTGCAAAAGATGTAAAGTCCTGCACGTCTGTTTGTTCCTGATCCTGATAGCTTCATTTGCCAGTGATACAAATAAATATTATCAATTCCTTGAGTAACTTCGGTATAAATATTATTATTTGATAATGCTTCATTAGATTGCCTTAAATGCCCGTTATTTATTGACCAAGTACCAGATAGATTTGTCCAATCGGAATGTATTGAAGTGCCGAAATTGTCATTAAAAAACCCAAAATCTCCGTTTGCCCGCCACTCAATTCCGTCATTGTCTAAAACCTGATAAAATCTCAAATCCACAGCTTCGTTATCTTCATCGGTAAAAACAGCAGTAAAATCATCAGATTGCCATTCGTCGGCAGTTACTGATGTTGTTGGTAATATATTATCCTCAACACAATTCCATATTCCTTCAAATCCGGCATTTACAGTTGCTCCATCTGAATGGAAATGTAAGGTCAACGCATTACCTGTTGAAGCAATAAAACCGGGATTTCCTGTAGTATTACAAAATTTTCCTAAACTTGAGGAGCCGGTATTAGGGCCGTCAAAGATTTCTAAATAATCATAATTACATTCTGCTCCACTGCCTGCCTCAATATCAAAAACAGGAAATTCGAGAGTTACTTGTGTCGCTCCGGTGGGGGCTATAGTAAAAGTATAATCACTTTTGTTGTAATAGTTTTTGTTTGGACCGCCAAGATCGTAAAAGGTATTTGAGCAAGGAACTGTAGAACAATCAGTAAATTTTTCTCTCAATAAATCCCAAAGTTCAGTAAAACCGTCATCATAAGCTAACGCCCATATTCCTATGCCGGCAATTCCCATCATATTTACCAAATCGTATCTATATGCTAGACTTTCTTCATCGTCACAAAAGCATTGTCTCCAGTTCGACGAATAATAGACATAATAAGGTGTAAGACTATTTGCATCCCATTGCCGGGTTGAGTAATTCCCTGAAGAATTTCCTTTGACGACCTTGTATGTCCTAGAGCTTACAGAACTTGTGGTTGACGAAGGAATTGTGTTGCTCGTTGTATTCCATTCATGACCGTAATATGGCAATCCCAGAACGAGTTTTTCTTTACTTGCGCCTTCAGATAAATAGTAATTAACTGTTTTTGCCAGATTGTAGTCAAAACTTGCAAATGTGTATAAAGGAGCAGTAGGTCCGGCAGTTCCGCTTCCGGCATAATAATATGCGTATCCCATAATTGTATAATAATCAATATAAGGATCAACGGCAGCTTCGTTAAAAACATTACCCCAGTCAACAGCATAAGTACAAACACTAACCTGCGACCCTGGAATAGCAGTATGCATTTGATTACATAAATCAATTAAAAATGCTGTAAATTGCGACTCTAAGGAAGCAGAAACTCCTTCAAAATCTATGTTAACTCCATGCGCACCTCTGCTTTGAACCAAATTTATCAGATTTGTAATGAGAGTTTGCATGGCAGTAGGATTTCCGAAAAAAGTAGAATGATTTGAAAATAATGTCACACATAAATTTACTCTTACTCCGTTTGCCAATGCCGTTGTCACAGCAGGCGAGGTAGCCCAACCGTGAGTGGTTATTGCATTTCCGGTAGAAGCATTTACTTCGTAAGAAAAAAACGACATGTCAGATAATAATGACCAGTCATAATTAACTTCTAAACCTTCGCACCAATATGGATGCCAGCCAAAAACTACCTTGTTTAGATTACAGGTTTTTGCTGATTTGGATTGATTCATATTGACCGGTTGATTTATTTCTCTGTATTCTTCGGCCGTAATACCTAATGAATTGTAATAGTCAAGCTCTTGTTGGTGTATCGAATATTGAAACTCTTGTGCAATTGCTCCAAGGCTAAATAAAAAAATTGTAAGTGATATTAATGCTTTTTTCATAAATATTGATTAAAATGATCATTTTGAAATTAATTCTATCTCTCCATCAAACTTATGTACAAAAATAGCAATTATTCTAAAAAGAGAGGTTTACACCTAACTAAATATATCCATGAAAGTTAATATTTTAAACATTTTAGATTCAATTCTGTTATATATTCAGATTAAAACCGTATTTTTGCATCTGATGAGAGGGATGAAAAATATATATATTACTTGTCTCGCACTTATAATAGTGATTTCGACAAATGGATTTTTTGTTGAAAAATACTTATGTGGAGGATGTCAAAAACAACATAGCGAAGTAATATTGTTTGAATTTGGCGAAATATCACATAATCATCAGCATTGCAATAATTGCGAAGGAAAAGAACATGCTTGTTCTTGTCATAACGAAGAGCACTTAAAACACTCTCAAATTTCATATTTTTCGCTTGATCAATTATTTTTTGGAGACACACGAACTGATGCCCCCGCTAAGATTACTATTGATATTCCAAAGTTTTTAAACTCAGATTACTCACATTCAAATGCTCTGAATTATTTTTCAAACACAATAAACAAGACACTTAAACTACCACCCTTAATATTTTCAATTGTAAACAGTGCAAACCCTTGCGCTGTCCTTTCTGTTTTTATATTATGATTAAGACTGATTAAGAATTAAGTCAGTATTAATTAAACAAAAGCATTATGAAAAAAATATTAAGTGTAATATCTTTCATACTTGTAGTGTGGTCATTAAATTCACAGGTTACCGGATATGTTTATGAAGAGACAGAGGAATCAAAAAAACCTTTGTTTGGAGTAAATATCTGGTGGCTGGGGACCAATTTAGGCACTACAAGTAGTGAAGGTGGGGTTTTCTCAATTGAAAAACCTCCAAATAGTGATACGTTGATTTTCAGTTTTGTGGGTTATATTGCAGATACGTTTTATGTGAAAGGAGATAACCAAAAAATTGAAATTATTCTTAAAAATAAATTATTTCTCGATGAAGTAACAGTTGGTGAAAGAAGTGTTGGGACACATTATTCCAGAATGGAGATTGGGAGTGTTCAGACTATTACGGGGGATGAACTTTGTAAAGCCGCATGTTGCAATCTTTCGGAAAGCTTTGAGACCAATGCTTCTGTTGATGCTTCTTATAGTGATGCTGTTACGGGAGCAAAACAAATAAAGCTTTTAGGACTTGCTGGTAAATATGTCCAAATGATGACTGAGAACATTCCAAATTTATATGGACTTTCGCAGCCATACGCCTTAGGTTATATTCCGGGTCCATGGATGGAATCAATTCAAGTATCTAAAGGAACATCAACGGTAATAAACGGTTATGATGCGGTCACAGGTCAGATAAATGTAGAATACAAAAAGCCCCTAAAATCTGACAGACTATTTTTTAATCAGTTTTTCAGCTCAGCAGGAAAGAGTGAGACCAACATAGATGGAGCAATAAAACTAAACCCCAACTGGAGTACTATGGTTTTTGCCCATGCTCAAACAGATTTGTTGCAAATAGATCACAATAAGGACAATTTTCTTGACTTTCCTATGTTGAATCAATACAATTTTTTTAACAGATGGGATTATTTTAATAAAAATTGGACAGTTCGTTTTGGAGTAAAATATATTGACGAAACAAGAAAAAGCGGTCAGTTAGGACATATTTACAATTCTCCACTTGATGCAGAAACTCCTTACGGCATTTATATTGGGTCAAAACGTGTAGAGGCTTTTTACAAGACAGGTTATGTGTTTCCCGAAAAGCCATTTCAAAGTGTTGCAATTGTATCCAATCTTACATATCACAATCAGGATTCATACTATGGTCTTACTACCTTTGACGCTCAGCAATACAGTGCATATGTAAATTTATTTTGGCAGTCTGCCTTTAGAGGGAACGAAGATCATAAATACAATGCAGGAGCTAGTGTTAAATACGAAAACTTATTACAGTATTTAAATGACAGTTCGCTAAGCAGCTTAGAAATTGTACCAGGAGCATATTTTCAATATACAGGAACGTTATTTGAAAAATTGCATTTAATAGCGGGAATAAGAGCTGATTATCATAATGAATTCGGTTTGTTGATTACACCACGTCTTAATGCAAAGTTTAATCTAACGGGAAATTTGTCGTGGAGAGTGTCTGCCGGAAAAGGCTATAGAAAGCCAAACATTCTTGCTGAAAACAGTTTTTTGCTCGCTTCATCTAGAGAAATATTAATTGCGAATGATTTAAAATTGGAAGAGGCTTGGAATTTTGGCTCAAATTTAACGTATTATATTTCTATTGGAAAACGTGACATGGCCATAAATGCAGAGTATTATCGTACAGAGTTTCAGAATCAGATAATTGCAGATTTTGAAACCTTTGGACAAGTAAAATTCTATAATCTTGATGGCAGATCATTTTCAAATACGTATCAATTGGAAGTTACTTATCAGATTATTAAAGGACTTGATGTTACTGCCGCTTATAGATTTAGTGATGTGCGGCAAACAATTGGAGGAGTTTTGATAGAGAGCCCTCTTACAAGTCGCTACAAAGGATTGGCAAATCTATCTTATAAAACACCACTTGAGAAATGGCAATTCGACTTTACAGTTCAGTTTAACGGAAAAGGAAGAATACCGTCAACCGAGTTGTTGCCGGAAGAGCTTCAACTGGCAAAAGAATTTCCGGCTTATACAATTTTAAATTCTCAGGTAACAAAGTACTTTAAAAAATGGGAGATGTACCTCGGCTGCGAAAACATGCTGAATTTTACTCAACATCATCCAATTATTGCAGCAAACGATCCTTTTGGAAATAATTTTGATTCAGCTTTAATTTGGGGGCCTGTTCATGGGAGAAAGTTATATCTAGGGCTAAGATTTTCTATAAAACAAAGAGATTCAAAACAATAAACAAGTTATGATTATAAATAGTATTTTTTAACAATTTAAAACTAAAACAAATGAAAAAAGTAATTTTAATTTCACTCGCGCTGATAGTTGCAGGATTATCAAGTGTTTATGCACAGAGTTCAATCGAAAAAAAGGATGTAAAACAAAACCCTAAAATTTCCGAAGTAACCTTATCCTGTAAAATGGAATGCGAAAATTGTGCGGATGCTGTAAAAAAACAGCTCGCTTATACAAAAGGTGTAAAATTTGTTTCTACAGATTTTGAAAAAGATTTGGTTGTCGTTAAATTTCGAAATGACAGAACAGACATTGATCAAATCATTGCTTCTCTATCAGAAATCAAGTACACGGCAACTGTTTATAAACCCGGCTGTCCTAATGCAAACAAAGGTTGTTGTTCGGGAAGTTCAACACAAACAGAAACTAATTCGGGATGTGGAACTAAAACTGTGACAACAGATGATAAAAAGAGTGGATGTTGTTCAGGGAAAACCACAGAATCTACGAAGAAGTAAATTTCATTATTAAAAGACGAAGAAGCCCGATTTTTAATCGGGTTTCTTTTTTTAGGGCATCAGAATCTTCTGAAAATCTTTTTCATTATTCAGCAGTTCAACCGCTTTTTTGACTTCCGGATCGTTTTTTAATCCATATATTATTGCACCCTTTTCGTAATAATATTTAACAACAATTTCCTGACAAATTATATCCGTAATTTCATCTTTAAACATCATAAGATCTTTGTTTTTGTCGTGCGAAAACTTGGTCATTAAAGCTTCAAGCTCGGGAGATGCATCGCTATAATATTTCTCTTCTTTGGATGTTTCAATAAGTAATCTTAGATATTCTTCGCTTTTTGTTTCGTAATCAAAATCTTTGTCTTTTACCCAATTTACAAAATCTTGATAATCTGCATCAGTAAAAACAAATTTATCAGCAGAGGGTATTTCGGGATTTAAAGATTTATAATATACTGCAAAATCAAACAATAAATTTTTTATTATTAGACTAGTTGCAATATTGCTATACAGTTCGGGTTCAACGACTACATCAGGCATAATACCTCCACCGTCATATACTTTTCTTCCATTCTTAGTTTTAAATTCTGAAATCAGTGAATCGGGAACATTTCCAACACTTCCGTCTTCATTTCGGTTTGAATAGTCTAAAGCCTGAATACATCTGCCACTGGGAATATAATATTTTGCTGTTGTTACCTTTAAAACGCCGTTATAACTAAGTTCCCGAGTTGTTTGTACTAATCCTTTACCAAATGTTCTTTGCCCAAGAATAACTCCACGATCTAGATCTTGCATAGCTCCTGCAACAATCTCTGAAGCAGAAGCAGACCCCCTGTTAACCAATACAACAATTTTAATTTCAGTATCTTGAGGTTCGGCACTTGATGTATAAGTTTTATCCCATTGAGCGACTTTTCCTTTAGTGCTTACAATATGTTCCCCTTTTGGAACAAAAAGATTACAAATTTTCACAGCTTCGATTAGCAATCCTCCCGGATTTCCGCGTAAATCAATAATTAGTGAACTAATGTTATATTCTTTTTTCAAAGATAAAAATGCTTCTTGGACTTCTTTTGCTGCTGTATTGGTAAAATCATCCAAAGCGATATACCCGATTTTATCATCTGCCAAACCGTAATATGGGACCGAATTACGTTTAATTTCTTTTCTGATAACGGTAAAGCTTAAAGTACTTTCTTCGCCAGGTCTCTTAACTTTTAATTGAACACTTGTTTCCGGTTCTCCTCTTAATAATTCAGATACCTGATCAGAAGATATTCCTTTAATTGACTTATTGTCAATCTCTACAATAATGTCTCCGGGTAATAATCCGGCAATTGCAGCAGGGCTATTCTCATAAGGCTGTGCAATAACAGTAAACTCTCCACTTTTTCGTATTACGGCTCCAATACCGCCATACTGCCCTGTAGTAATAAATTTTATGTCTTCGATTTGCGATTCGGGAATATAAACTGTATAAGGATCAAGACTTTTTAGCATTCCTTCAATGCCTTTTTTTATTATTTCTCCCGGCACAATTGGATCAACATAATATAGGTTGAGTTCCTTATATAAAGAATAAAAAACATCCAGATTTTTTACGGTTTCAAAATTATTGTCTGTTTCCTGACTGTAACAATTAAATGATAGACTAAAAAACAATGTAATAAATCCGGTAAGGACTATTCTGTTTATTTTATTGAAAAGTGATTTAAGGATTTTGTGTTTTTTCATAAATCTTATTATAAATATCTTGTAAAGATAAAACTATATTTTGTTCAATTATTTTGTATTCGCAAATATAATCTCTATTCCAGATTACACCATAAAACAGACTTATTTTATTGTTAATACATAACAACTTTAAGTCCTTACTATTCAATCTTATTGACTCTTTTATTCGCCTTTTGACTAAATTTCTATCTGTAGCCTTGTTCAGTCGCTTTTTTGGAACAGAAATAAATACCTGAAAATTTCCGGATGAGGCAACATTTTTCGGGTAATACAATATTTTAAAATCTACATAATCTACTCTCTCAGCATTGTCAAACAATTCCTGAATCTCGGATTTTAATCTTAAAATTGATTTTCTTTTAAATGAAAAATTGTTTTTAGTGACCATAAGTTCAATAATCAGTTCGACAACAATTTGTCTTACTTATTTTTGACTTTAACAAACTGTTCGAGAGCGGCAGTCATTGACGGGGCTTCCGGTACAGGGGCCATTAAATCAAGTCTAAGTTTGTGGTTTTCGACAGCTTTAGCTGTTGCAGGACCGAATGCTCCAATACATGTTTCGTTTTGAACAAAGTCCGGGAAGTTCTGTAATAAAGAGGCTACTCCTGCAGGGCTAAAAAATACTAAAACATCATAATTAACGTTTTTTAAATCTGATAAATCCGCACTTACGGTTTTGTACAATATTGCTTTTGAAAACTCGATATTAGCAGCGCAAAGCTTATCCGGTATTTCATTCTTATGGACTTCACTTAAAGGGACAAGATATTTTTCGTTCGGGAATCGGTGTATATAGTCCATTAAATCATCAAAAGTGCTGTTACCAAAGAAAATTTTACGTTTACGATAAACAATATACTTTTGAAGATAAAAAGCAATTGATTCTGAAATACAGAAGTACTTCCATGTGTCTTTTATAGTAATTTTCATTTCTTCACACATCCTGAAGAAGTGATCAACAGACGTACGACTGTTAAAAATAATTGCAGAAAAGCAATTAATATCTACCCTGTCGCGTCTGAAATCTTTTGCAGGAATCCCATCAACCTGCACGAAAGGACGAAAGTCAATTTTAAGGTTATATTTTTTTGCCAGATCGTTATAGGGATTCTTTTCTGTTTCCGGCCTAGGTTGTGAAATAAGAATGCTTCTTATCTTCATTCTCTGAGATTTTATTTATACTACACTTAAACTTCCTGCAATTTTAACGACAATTAAAACCGGTAAAATTTCGAACACGCAAAAATACAAAATTGCATAATGATTTAAAAATTTAATTTTAAATAATATTAATAAAAAATTATACAATCTTATGGCAAATGCTAAAACAACAATTATTAAAATGCTGTATATGAGTATGTTTTGCAACCAGGGTTCAGAAAAAGTGGCTATAAAAAAAAACGGAAAAATAATTAATCCCATTATTTTAAAAATATTCGAAGTAATATTTGAATAACTTATTGTGATTTTGGTTATATCTATTATCCAACCTAAGAGAAATAGGCTAATTCTGTAAAAAGTGGTGAAACTTAAAACTATAACAAAGATTGCAAAATAAATCACAATAGGTTTATTTGTGGGCATAAAACTTATAGCCGGAGAATACATACTATAAGAGAAAACAGCAGTTGTTGTGCTTATTAATGCCATAATTCCGGTTAAAATCGAAGCCTGATTAATTGCATTATTATTATCGTCACCGCCCCTAATAGATTGTTCGCTTCTAAAAACGGATAAGAAAACATGTTTGAAATAACCATGATAGAGCAATTTTACTGTCAATAACAACAGTAAAATAATAATGGCAGAAACACAAATAATTATTTGACTACTATCAATATGTCTTTCAATTACAGGCAAAGAAGACAAAATGCTATCTATTACAGAAGCATAAATGGACATATTTTTATTTATTAATAGTAAAGAAACTTTCTCCTATTTTATTGCCGTCCATGTATATTTCAACAATATATTTTCCAAGGATAAGTTCTTCTTTGACGTCATAATAAATTGAAACAGCAAGATTTTGATTCTCGTAAATGATGTCACGACTTGCTGTATAGGTTATTTTTTTCTCCCTATAGTCAAAAGTTTGACCTCCGGACAAAGCATAACTATCGGGTCGGATAATTCTTAAATACACTCTTTTGGGTCCACTCGAAGCTAAATCGTTTGCGACTAAAGTAAAATAAGTTTCGATTTTTTCAAGTTTGGAAGATTTTTCAGTTTCTTTACCTCTTTTGTTATAAAACTTAAAACCTATATTTGCTGTTTTAACAATGCTTGCACCTTCAATTACCATTTCAAGTTCATCATTTCTTTCTACAACACCATCCATTTCTGATTTAATTCTATTATGATCATCTCGGATATTAATATTTTCGGCGATTAAAAATTTATTTAACTGATCTAGGCTGTCTATTTGATAAACATAATGTCTCATTATATTTCGCAATGACGCCAGTTCTTTCTCGTATTTCTGCTGTATGCTGTAATTATAGCTCTTTAAGCCATCCAACTCTTTAATTAAAGTCTGTATGTGTTCTTTCTCTTTCAATATCTCTGCATTTAAACTGTCATTATTGGTCTGTAGGGAATCATAATCATCTAATAAAGCTGATAATTGAGCTTTTAGATTATCTTTTTCAACAGTAACTTCTTGAGATTTAACAATAATTACCTTATTCTGTTGAGACAAATCGTAAAGCATAAAACCTAAAACTCCAATAGCCAAAGCCATTAAAGAAATTAAAGCAATCAACACTTTTGTTGTTACATCTTTCTTTTTATTTCTTATTTCAGTAATTTCTCCCATACATTATATTTTTTGACAAAATTACAAAAATTTGATAGTCTATGTTCTTTTTATTTATTTTTGAACATTAATTTTAACAAATATTAATGAAAATTATTGTTTTAGATACCACTGAATTTAAAATTGACGGTGGGGCGTATTTTGGTGTTATTCCTAAAACTATATGGTCGAGTAAGTATCCGTGTGATCAGGATAATATGTGCAAAGCTTCATGTCGGTCCTTGTTAATTGAAGATGGAGAACGAATAGTATTGATTGACACGGGAATTGGAGATAAACAATCAAACAATTTGGTAAATTCATATCATGCAGATTTTTCACAAAACCTTGAATTAAATATCCAAAATGCCGGTTTTTCTAATGAGGACATAACAGATGTAGTCCTGACGCATTTGCATTTTGACCACTGCGGGGGAACAACTAAACTGAATAATAATAGTGGAAAGTTTGAGTTAAGTTTCCCGAATGCGAATCATTATATTTCGAAAAAGCAATGGGAAAATGCATTAAATCCCAATTACAGAGAAAAATCATCTTATGTTAAAGATAATTTTGAGATACTAAAAGATTCGGATAAATTAATATTGGTTACTAAGACTACAAAAATTGGCAGAAGTACCGAATTAAGATTATTTGATGGACATACCCCGGGATTGATGCTTCCGATAATAAAATCAATGAAGCACACTATTTTCTTTACCGGCGATTTGATACCTGCAATGGCTTCAATACCGCTTGCCTGGGTTTCTGCTTATGATTTATTCCCATTAACAAGCATTGAGGAAAAGAAATCAATTTTATCTGAAGCTTGTGAAAACAATTGGATTTTGGTTTTTCAGCACGATTATTACAATGAGTGTTGTGATTTAAAGCTGACAGACAAAGGGGTAAGAGCAAATAAAACATTTAAGTTAGAAGAACTCCTTGCTAATGAAAACGAATAAAATACGGTACATAATATTTGTTTTAGCGGCAATATTTTTATATTCTTGCTCCGATGAATATAATTACAAACAAACAAAGAGATTATTGATTAAACATGATTGGAGAATAAACACTTTTGTAGATTATTCCCAAAACCAGACTACAGAATTCAGAACTGCGGTGTTTGATTTTCTTGACGATAATACCCTGATAAAAATTTATGAAAACAACGATACTGTAAGAACACAATGGGAATTAAGCGAAGACTCTGATTATTTGACCATAGGTTCCAACACATTTAGAATTACCGAACTTTCAAATAGGGTGTTATCTATCAGATACGGTGAAGTGGAAATGTTTTTTGTGAGCGAATAAAAAAGCCACCTTATCAGTGGCTTTAATCAGGTTGGTTATTATGATACTACTCTTCAGGCAATAAGTTAACTTTAATATAATTATTCATATCAAAATACTTATTTGCTGCAGCTTTCATTGTTTCAATACTAATTGTTTCAATCAAAGCATTATAATTTAAATAATCATTAGCAGTAATTTTGTTTTCATTAATATCTACCAATAATCTTTTCCAGTAAGAGTTTTCTTTTACATTAGTTTCAAATTCACGTCTTTCTTTTTCAACTACTTTTTGAATATCAGTATCTTTAATACCATCAGTTTTTAGAGAATTAACGATGTCAAATGTTTTTAGCCTTAATTCTTCTTCTCTTTCGGGATCACAACTGAAAGATATTGTGATTGTGTAACCTTCGTGAGTAGTTTTGTAACTTGACGGATAAGCGCCAATTGAATAAACGCCACTTTCTTTTTCACGGATATCCTCTAAAAGTCTGGTAGATAATATTTTACAAATTGCATCAAGTTCCAGACAGTTTTTGGCGTTATATTCAAAACTACCATGGAAATGTATTGCCTCGATACATTTTGCATCTTTTCCTTTTCTTACAGTTTTTTCAACCACTCCTTTTGGCGGTCTGATGCCTAGGTCAACAAAAGTTTCATTTTTAGTTACAATTGGTAAAGAGCCTAAATATTTTTCCAGTAAGACTTTAGCTTGTTTTTTATCAATATTTCCAACGAAATAAAATGTGAAATTCCCGGGATCGCTAAAACGTTGATTATAAATGTATTTTACACGTTTATAGTCGGCTTCATCTAAAATTTCCGGAGTAACAGGGCGACGGCGAGGATGATTATTTGCAATAGTCCATCTTAAAGTATCTGACCATGCAGATTGTGGATCAAGCATTTCGTTTTCGGTCATGCCTTTTTCTTTATTGATATATGATTTAAATGCAGATTCGGAAACTCTTGGCTTTGTAAATGACACATGTATCATTTGAAGCAAAGTTTCAAAATCGCTTACAGAACAACTGCCTGAAAATCCCTCGGATATTTCGCCAATATACGGTTGAAAACGTACAGATTTTCCCGACATGAATTTTTGTAATTCAGCCTTGTCGAAATCTCCCAAACCACTTTCTAAAGCAATTGATGCTGCGTATTTGCTACTGATATCATCTTTTTGATCATATAATGAATAACCGCCAAATGATTTTGCTTCGAAAAGAATTTCATCATCTTTGAAGTCTGTGGTTTTAAGAATTACGGTAACCCCATTTTTAAATGTCCAAGTTTCGTAATCCAATTCTTTGTTGGTTAGTTTTTTTGCGACTTTACCACTTGGTGGTAAACTGCTAATAAGAGGCTTGTCAGAAACTTTATCAACATAAGCATCTACTTTTTTTGCTGTTGCATCATTATAAATCTTTAAAACTTCTTCTTCTGTTGGTATTACTACACCTTCTTTTTCAGGAGTCAAGACTACAATAACAAGGTTTTTATCAATAATCATAGATTCACCGAATTTGTTAACCTCATCGAGAGTAATTCCGGGAAGATATTTCTTAAACAATTCATATTCATACTCAATACCCGGATAAGGATTATGAGGCGGTAAATAATTACTTTGATATTCTCTTACATAAGATTCAGATTTCTGTTTATCTCTTTCGTTGTACATTTTTTCAATATCCTTCAGCAAACTTGCTTTTTCTCTTTCGAGTTCGGTTTCTGTAAATCCATGTTGTTTCATTCTTTGATTTTCTGCAACCAATGCGTCAATGGTAGCTTTTATATCGTTATTTTGAACAACGCCTAGGCTAATAAACATAGATTTTGGGCCAATAAATTCTGAATATCCTGCATATCCCTGTGCAAAAGGCGGATTTTCCAGTAATGTAAGTTCTGCTAATCTGTTCGAAATCATTGAGCTAACCAGCATCCCAACGATATCTTCTCTATAATCAGCTACTGTATTTTTAGGTTTAAGAGGGTGCTTGTAAAACATTTGAACCATGCTTATTGGAGATTCGGGATCTGAAGCAACGCAAACTAGGGTTTCGTCATGGTCTGGGATATCTGCATAAAATCTTTCACGAGGAGCAGGGTGTTTTTCAATTTTACTGAAAAGTTCAATAACTTTCTGTTCCATTTCTTTTGCATCAAAGTCACCAACTACAACTACCGCCATAAGGTCCGGGCGATACCAATCTTTGTAAAAACGTCTTAAAGCTTCAGGGTCGCAGTTATCAACTACATCCATTAAGCCAATAGGAAGTCTTTCGGCATATATTGACTTATGAAATATAACAGCTAAAAATTTACGTTGCATACGGTCCATAGCACCTTGTCCCATTCTCCATTCTTCGTGGATAATTCCTCTTTCTGCATTAATTTCATCTGTTTCCAATGAAACTTGAGATGCCCAATCAAACAATACTAATAAACCTTTGTCAACAAATTCGGGGTTGTCAGTTGGAACTTTAATTCCATAAACTGTTTCGTCAAATGAGGTATATGCATTTACTTCCGGTCCGAATTTCATTCCTAAAGATTCCAGATAGTTTATCAGTTCATGTTTTGGGAAGTTCTTTGTTCCGTTAAATGCCATGTGCTCATTAAAGTGGGCTAATCCTTGTTGGTCATCGTCTTCTAAAACAGACCCTGCATTGACAACAAGTGTAAATTCGGCACGTTTTTCAGGGGTTGCATTTGCCCTGATATAATACTTCATTCCATTGTCAAGAGTTCCTGTCAATACTTTTGGGTCAGTTGGTAACTTGTCGGTTAGCTCAAGACCTTGAGCAAAAATTGCTGAAACACTTATCAGAATGCCCAGTAATAAAAATGTTAGTTTTCTCATAATTTATTATTATTTAAATTTGCAACAAAATTAAAAAGATAATACAATGTTTTGTTCTTTAAGTTGTATTAATGCTTAATTTTTTGTTAAAGATAATTCTAAATCAGATTGTATGATGAGGATTTATAGCCAGAGAATAAAAGTAATAGCCGTTTATTAACGGTTAAGTAACGGATAATGAATTAAACTGCTATAATCAAAACACACAACAAAATAAGAAGAAATCAATTAACATTAATCTTATTAAATTATCCTATTGATAATTAAAATCTGAATAATTGTCAGAGGTGTTAAGTTTCTATTGATTCGATTTCGAATTGGACAGTTGGATAATTTGAAATTATTATTTTTGAGCTATACACACTTTTTTGTACAGTATCAAGAAAGTCCTATTTTTCTAATAATCATTTTCAAAAAATGGTGTGCTCTAAAATACGATCTTCCAGAGCAAACCAAGTTATATTATTCTTTTACAAGCTTTTGAATAACAGTTTTATTATCGCTAGATATTTCAATAAGATAAATACCTGATTTAATGTCCAGTAAAGCAATTTCACAAGTTTTGTCAATCCCCTCTTGAGTAAGTATTAGTTTTCCTGAAATATCGTATATGCTTATCGAATTTATTTTGGTTGATGAAACAATATATAGGGTTTCTGTTGCCGGGTTTGGATAAATTTTGATTCCTGGTTCAGTAATAATAGCAACACTTGTGTTTTGTTCAGAATAGTACAATGTAATTCTTGAATCATTAATAAAACTGCTAGTATTAACATCCCAATCATAACTTATTGCTGTTAATAACATATGATTAAACAAATATTCTTCATCCCAGTCAGGGGGCAAGATTAAATCGTCATATGAAAATGAATTATCGAAAGTGTATTCTCCTTTATAATAAGGTAGCCATTGGCTTGAGGTTTCGCTCCAATTATAATAAATATACAGGGTGTTATTCCCATTGGCATCGTAGGTGTATTCACTTTTATGATAAGGTAGCCATTGGCTTGAGGTTTCGCTCCAACTATAACCAATATCCAGGGTATTATTCCCATTGACATCGTAGGTGTATTCATATTTATAATAAGGCTGCCATTGGCTTGTGGTTTCGTTCCAAGAATAATAAATATACAGGGTGATATTCCCATTGACATCGTAGGTGTATTCATATTTATAATTAGGCTGCCATTGGCTCGTGGTTTCGTTCCATTCATAACAAATATACAGTGTATTATTTCCATTGGCATCGTAGGTGTATTCTCTTTTGCTAAAAGGCTG
>Ga0116142_10000082_pt1 | contig 113524 bp, 110 predicted proteins | sample AD_UKC033_MetaG_FD_89785 | JGI IMG/M metagenome (GOLD analysis project Ga0116142, IMG submission 89785) | Active sludge microbial communities of municipal wastewater-treating anaerobic digesters from USA - AD_UKC033_MetaG | ecosystem: Engineered > Bioreactor > Anaerobic > Digestate | place... | reverse complement strand
ATCGCTCATCTCGATTTGTCTCCAACTGGTTGTACTTTATCCCAACCAATTCTAGACACTTATCCCTGTAGATTTCATATCCCCGGTTCATAAACTGTATACTATGTGCTGACCTCTTCTCACCCCAAAATTAATGGCCTGTTTTTTAATCACCTGTATAATGAACCTGTAGCTCCAGAGGATAAATGATCGAAAGGACCATACGGTGAGAGTATTCGATCGGAAACCTCTCAACATCGATCACATCAAAACCCCACACGGACAGGTTTACCTCATACCAGACCGCTGCAAGGGCTGTGAACTGTGCGTTCACTTCTGCCCGCAAAACGTGCTCGAGACCTCCAGTGAGATGAATGCCAAGGGGTATCATTATCCCGCGATCGTCAAAGGAAAAGAAAACGACTGTGTTCATTGCGAATTCTGCACGCTGATCTGTTCGGAGTTCGCCATCTTCACGCTTCAGTTGGCGCAGGAGATGGTCGATGACTGATACTGTGCTCACCGGGCGGCACTTCATGAATGGCGACGAGGCCTGCGCTGAAGGCGCGCTGGCAGCTGGATGCCGCTTCTTTGCGGGTTATCCAATCACACCTTCAACCGAAGTAGCTGAACATCTATCCCGCAGGCTGCCTGAGGTGGGTGGTGTCTTTATCCAGATGGAGGATGAACTGGGCAGTATGGCGGCCATCCTGGGGGCTTCCGCCGCAGGCATGCGCGCCATGACAGCGACTTCCGGACCGGGTCTAAGCCTGATGATGGAGAATATCGGCCTGGGGATGATGATGGAAATCCCCTGTGTAATCATTGATGTGATGCGCGGTTCACCTTCCACCGGCCTGCCGACCATGCCAGGGCAATCAGATGTGATGCAGGCGCGCTGGGGCAGCCACGGAGATTACGAAGCGGTGGCGTACGCCCCCTGGTCGCCCCAGGAGATGTTCGACCTGACCATTCACTGTTTCAACGTGGCAGACCGTTACCGCCTGCCGGTCTTCCTGCTGGCGGATGAGGTGGTGGGGCACATGGTGGAACGCGTGGTGATCCCTCCACCTGAAGAGATCAGTTTATGGCAGCGCAAGCGTCCTACCGTACCGCCCGGTGGAGCCTTTAGACCGTACGAGGTGACAGATGATGACCTCGTTCCGCCAATGGCACACGCCGGGGACGGATACAGGATCCATTACACCGGTTTAACCCATGACGAACGCGGTTACCCTGAAATGACCGCGGACACACACCAAAAACTGGTCTCGCGCCTGGTGAACAAAGTGCGGGTAAACCGGGATGACCTGATCCTCACCGAGGAAATCGACCTCGAGGATGCTGAAATCCTGGTCATTTCATACGGATGCACCTCCCGATCGGCGCGCCGCGCTGTGCGTGAAGCGCGCTCGCGCGGGGTTCGCGCGGGGCTGCTGCGCCTGATCTCGTTGTGGCCATTCCCTGAAGAGACCATTCGTAAGTTCACCGCCAGCGCCAAAGCGGTGATTGTGGCAGAAATGAACCTCGGGCAGGTGAGCCGCGAGGTTGAGCGCTGCAGCGGCCGGCAGGTTAAGGGTGTGTTCCACGCCGGCGGCGCGATGATCCCCCCGGACCCGATCCTGCAGGTGATACTGGAGGCTATCAGATGACCTCCCTGCAGTTTGTTGAAGAACACCCTCTGGATGGGTTGATCCGTGCTGACCGCATGCCGCACATCTGGTGCCCGGGCTGCGGTATCGGCATCGCCATGCGCTGCTACGCCCAGGCAATTTTGGATTCCGGCCTGCCGGTTGAAAAGCATGTGGTGGTTTCCGGCATCGGCTGCTCGGGCAGGGTCGCTGGATACATGAACCTCGATTCCTACCATACCACCCACGGACGGGGCATCCCCTTCGCTACCGGGGTGAAGCTGGCGAGACCGGATCTGATGGTGACTGTGTTCAGCGGCGACGGCGACCTGGTGGCAATCGGCGGTAATCACCTTATTCACGCTGCCAGGCGCAACATCGATTTGAAGATCATTTGCATCAATAATTTTAATTTCGGCATGACCGGCGGGCAGTTCGGACCCACCACCCCCAAGGGCGCGCACGCCACCACCGCGCCCTATGGCAACCCTGAATTACCGTTCAACCTGCCTTACCTGCTCGGGGCGGCTGGCGCGAATTATGTCGCCCGCTGGACGACCCTGCACACCAGGCAGCTGAAGAGCGCCATTCTGGAAACTTTTGCGAAACCGGGATTCACCTTTATTGAGGTGCTGGCTCCCTGCCCGATCGGTTTTGGCAAATCCAACAATATCAACGACGGATTGGAAGAGATGGAACTGTACCGCAGCCGCTGCAGGCTGGTTCAGGATGGCGATGTGCGCACGGATGACCTGGTGATCGACCTGCGCGAGGATCGGCCGATCATGATCGGTAAGTTTATCGAACGCGACCGCCCGGCCTACCAGCCGGTTCAACTACCAAAGGACTGAGGTTCGATTTACCATCAAGAGACGTATGAGATGAAGCAGGAAATACGTATTTCAGGTTTCGGTGGACAGGGAGTAGCCCTGGCGGGGTTGATCCTTGGCAAAGCCCTGAGCATCTACAGCGATTACGAAGCTGTGATGACGCAGTCTTATGGACCGGAGGCGCGCGGGGGCGCTTCAAGCGTCAACCTGGTGATCTCGGATGAAGCTATTGATTATCCATTCGTGCAGCATCCTGATATCCTGGTGGCGCTTTCCACTGAAGGGTACTCTCACTTCCGGCACAGCGCCAAAGACGACGCCATTATCATCATTGAAAGCGACCTGGTGGTGCCTGCCAAAGGCGACAATCCCTACTGCATCCCCGCCACCCGGCTGGCGGAGGAACTGGGCAGGCGCGTGGTGACCAATGTGGTGATGGTAGGTTACTTCACCGCCGTCACCGGGCTGGTCACTCCTGACGCGGTGGAAAAGGCGATCGCTGATTCGGTGAAACCCAAGACATTGCCGTTGAATCTGAAAGCGTTCGCAGCCGGGTTTAACGCGCCGGTTATAAAATTTGCACACGGGAGCGACAAATGAGTAACGCCGTCATGGTCATCGGCGGCGGCATCGCCGGCATCCAGGCTTCGCTTGACCTGGCAAAAGGCGGAGCGAGGGTCATATTGGTGGAACGCGCCCCGACCATCGGCGGGGTGATGGCGGTGCTGGATAAAAACTTCCCTACCCTCGACTGCTCCATCTGTATAGAAGCGCCAAAAATGTCAGAAGTAGGGCTGCACCCGAACATTGAAATCCTTTCACCAGCCGAGGTATTACATGTGGACGGTGAACCCGGCAGCTTCAGGGTGCAGGTGCGCCAGCACACCCGTTTCGTGACCGATGCCTGTACGCGCTGTGGTGAATGCACAACCGTGTGCCCGGTGGTGCTGCCCAACGAGTACGATTCTGGTATGGCGGCGCGCAAGGCGATCTACACACCCATACCCCAATCAGTCCCGGGTGCTTACCTCATTGACATGGCGCACTGCCTCAACGACCCGCCAAATTACATCCCCTGCAATCACTGCCAGCAGGTGTGCCCTCCTGGTGCCATCGATTTCTTGCTCCCGAGCGAAACGGTGACAGAGCGAGAGGTGGGGGCCATCATCCTCGCCACCGGTTATGACATGCTTGACCCGCGGGCGTTAAAAGAATACGGCTACGGCACTCACCCTGATATCCTCACCGCGCTGGAATTTGAACGTCTGATCAATTCCGCCGGACCGACAGGCGGTGAGATCATCCGCCCTTCTGACGGCAAACACCCTGAGAATATCCTGTTTGTTTTATGCGTCGGCTCACGCGACCAGCGGCACGCTCAACACTGTTCGCGCTTCTGCTGCATGTACTCCATCAAACACGCGTACCAGGCGCTGGACCATGGCATTACGGATGTGACCGTTCTTTACATGGATATCCGCGCGTACGGCAAGGGATTCGACGGTTTCTGGCAGCGCACACAAAGCCAGGGCGCGAAATTCATACACGGCCGACCGGCGCGCATTACCCATAACGGAGACGGGCGCATCCAGGTGATCTATGAGGATATAGAAAGCGCCGCCCGACAGGACGCGTTGTTTGACATGGTCGTGCTGGCCAACGCGGTCATCCCCCCGCCGGGATTGGAGGATCTGGCAGCCCGGCTGGGTATTGAAATGAACCCGGATGGATTTATCCTTTCCAACGAGACTGCCGGTGGACTTGTGATGACCACGCGCCCCGGGATCTACACCGCGGGCTGTGTTTCAGGCCCCAAAGATATCCCGGATAGCGTCTCTGAGGGCAGCGGCGCGGCCGCGCTCTCGATGCGCCATCTTTCCGCCCGCAGCTGGCCAGAACCACCTGAAGTTGAACCCGTTCCTGATATTGAAACCCCGCGTGTGGGTGTGTTTGTATGCCATTGCGGCAGCAACATCGCCGGCGTGGTGGATGTACAGAGGGTGGCGGAATACGCGCGGTCACTGCCCAATGTGGTATTCGCCGGCAACCAGATGTTTTCCTGCGCCGGCAACACGCAGCAGGAAATCGAGGAGATCATCCGCCATGAAGGCATCACCCGTGTGGTCATCGCCGCCTGCTCACCAAAAACACACGAGTCCATCTTCAGGGACGTGCTTACCCGCGCCGGTTTAAATCCTTACCTGCTGGAAATGTCCAATATCCGCAATATGGATTCGTGGGTGCACAAACATGATAAGGAAAAGGCCACCATAAAAGCCATGGAAATGGTGGAAATGGCGGTGGCGAAAGCGCGTCTTCTAACTCCACTTTCTGTGTCGCACCTGGAAGTCAAACAGACCGCGCTGGTGATCGGCGGGGGCATCGCCGGCATGACAGCAGCCGCGGCTCTGGCACAGCAGGGATTCACCACCCACCTTGTTGAAAAAAGCGGTCGCCTGGGCGGCCTGCTTAACCATTTGGATGTTATCGCGCCATCCGGCATTCGGGCTGCGGACATGATCGCCGCCAAGGAGCGCGAGCTGAAGAAAAGCCGCGTGCGTGTGCATTTGAAGACCACGATTGAATTGATCAGCGGGCTGGTGGGAGATTTCTCTGCCCGTCTGAGCAGCGGAGAGACGCTGCGCGCAGGCGCAGTGGTCGTTGCCACGGGTTCAGCTACTTACCAGCCGCCAGAGTTCAGGTACGGAAACGACGAGCGTGTGATCACCAACCTCGACCTCGAGCGGATGATGCAGGCTGGTACCCCAACCGCCAGGAAGATCACGTTCATTTCCTGCGTGGGTTCACGCCAGGGCAGCGCGGGTTGCTCACGCTATTGCTGCACCTCGATGATCCACCAGGCGCTGCGGCTGCGCGAGATGGGGGCACAGGTGCGCGTGATCAGCAAGGATATCCGCACCTACAGCCGCAACGCCGAAGAGCTGTACCAGCAGGCGATGCGGGCGGGAGTGCAATTCTTCCGCTACGCTGATGTACCTCCGCAGGAGGCCATTGCCTGGCAGGATGGGCAGGTGGTGTTTACTGATGAATTGCTCCATCAAAAGATCCGCATTGACACCGACCTGCTGGTGCTGGTTACCGGGTTGACGCCGGTCGAGGATAACCTGGCTGACCAGCTTAAATTATCGCGCAGTGAAGACGGGTTTTACATGGAACTGCATCCCAAGCTCGGACCGGCGGAGACCGCCATCCAGGGAGTTTACCTGGCAGGTACAAGCCAGGGTGCCAAGGATATCCGTGAATCCATCGCGCAGGCGCTGGCTACTGCCGGCAAAGCCGGCGCGCTGCTGGCGCGGGGTGTGATCGAGAAGGAACCCCTGACCGCCCATCTCATCCCTGATCTGTGTGTGGGGTGTATCCGCTGTGTGAAGGTCTGCCCCTTCAATGCCATTGAACAGATCGGCCTGCCGGGTAAGGGCGGCACAGTGAAGATACTTGAAGCCGCCTGCATGGGCTGCGGTACCTGCGCCGCCGAGTGCGCAGTGCAGGCGATCGAAATGCCCTATTTCACGCGCGAGCAGATCCTGGCGCAGGTGGATGCCGCGTTGGCGGTACACCCGGAACAGAAATGCCTGGTGTTCACCTGCAACTGGTGCTCTTACGCCGGGGCTGACCTGGCGGGAATTGAGAAACGGCAATATCCCACATCGGCGCGCGTTATCCGCACCATGTGCTCAGCGCGTTTTGAAGAGGGCTTCGTGGCGCGCGCTTTCGAACGGGGCGCCGGGGCGGTGCTCGTCACCGGCTGCCGGCTCACAGAAACCGGATCGGATTGTCACTATAACTACGCCAACCGCCTGACCGATAAGCGCTTTCACAATTGGCAGCGCAAGTTCCAGAACAAGGGTATCGCGCCTGAACGCCTGCAGCTGCGCTGGATCTCGGCGGCCGAAGGCAAGGAATTCGCTGAAAAGATCACCGAAATGGACGAGGTGGTAAGGAGACACTGCGAAAATGATCATGGATGACGCCCTGCCGCTGGACGATGCCCTATGGCAGCGGCTGCTCGAGCTGACTGAAGGGGACGCGGCGTTGTGTTTTCAATGCGGCGAGTGCACCGCGGCCTGCCCGTGGGGACTGGTTCGCGAGGGCGGACTGCCTGTGCGCACCCTGCTGCGTAAAGCCCAGCTGGGTATTGACCAGATCGAAAGCGAGCTATGGTTGTGCACCACCTGCGGTCAATGCCAGGTGACCTGCCCGCGCGGGGTGGATATCCCAGGGGTGTTCCGCGCGCTGCGCCAGGTCGCGTGGGAACAGCATCATGTTGAAAAAGGATTGCCCTCGATGCTGTGGTCGATGTACTGGAACAACAACCCCTGGTCGCAGCCGCCCTCGCAGCGTTCCGCCTGGTCGGAAGGGCTGGAACTGGAACCCTTTGACCCGCAAAAACACGAGATACTGCTCTACATCGGCTGCACCTCCTCCTATGACCGCCGCGCCCGGAAGATCGCACACGCGCTGGTGAGCGTGTTAAAAAAAGCCGGGGTAGCTTTCGGCTACCTGGGTAATGAAGAGCCCTGCTGCGGTGAAGCCGCCCTCAGCACCGGTCAGCAAATGTACTTCGAAGAGGTCGCCGCGAATACCTCCGGTATTTTTTTGAATAAAGGGGTCAACCGCCTGGTGACCATCTCTCCGCACTGTTATGATGTGTTTAAGAACCATTACCCCAGCCTGAACCCGGATTTTGAACCACTCCACTATACGCAATACCTGGCGGAACTGGTGGACCAGGGAAGGCTTGTCTTTGAAAAACCGCTTAACCGCAAGCTCACTTTCCAGGATCCCTGTTACCTGGGGCGGCTGCATGGTGAATACGAAGCGCCACGCCGTATACTCGCAGCCATTCCCGGTCTTGATCTTCTCGAAATGAAAGACTCCCGCGAGCAGGGATTATGCTGCGGCGGAGGGGGCGGGCGCATGTGGCTGGAAACCCCGGCTGAAGAGCGATTTGCTGAACTGCGCGTACAGCAGGCCGCGGAGACAGGCGCCACTCACCTGCTCACCGCCTGCCCGTTCTGTCTTGCCTACCTGGAGGACAGCGCCACCAGCATACCAGGCTCAACATTGACGGTGTTGGACATCGCCGAGGTGGCGGCAGAAGCCATCAGGGGTGAGCACGAATGAGCGCATCAATATACAGCCCCGCTGAGGAACGCAAGGAGATCTGGGTTTACCTGGAGCAAGATGACGGCGCGTTGCTGCAAATCACGCTAGAGCTGCTCAGTAAAGGCCGTGAAATGGCGGATGCCACCGGCTGGCGCCTGGTCGGCCTGCTCCTGGGAGATAATGTAGCCCACCTGGCAGACCTGGCTTTCGCGCATGGCGCGGATGCCGTGCAAGCAGGTGAGCATGCGTTGTTGAAATTTTTCACGATTGAAGCCTACGCACAAGCCGCCTTCCAGGCCTTGATCGAGGGTAAACCCAGTGTATTCCTGTTGGGCGCCACCCCCAACGGGCGCGACCTGGCTGCCCGCCTGGCTGTGCGCCTGCGCACAGGCCTCAACGCGGATTGCACCGAGCTGCACCTGGAAAGCCCGGAAGGGCTGCTCATCAGCGAGGTTTCAGGTTTTGGCGGCGGCGTACTGGCGCTCATCGGTATGCCTCATCACCGCCCGCAAATGGCCACTGTGCGTCCGGGAGTCTTCCAGGTCAACGGGGGAACGACGGGAAAACAGGGAGAATTGGTCAACATACCGGTTGTGTTGGATGAGCGTCTGATGCGCACACGCATCCTGGAACGCAACATTGCGGGCAGCGTGGATATTTCTCAAACGCCGGTGCTGGTAGCAGCCGGTCGCGGGGTTGGCGCGGACCTTACTGATTTATGGCAGCTGGCGGCGCAGCTGGGCGGAGACCTGGGGGCTACCCGTCCACTGGTGGATATGGGATTGGTGGAGCGCGATCGCCAGGTCGGGCAGACCGGCGTGGTTTGCTCTCCAAAGCTCGCTTTGTGCTGCGGTATCAGCGGCGCGTTTCACTTTATTGTGGGCATTGAAAAAGCCGGCACGGTCATCGCCATCAACACCGATCCTCAGTCCGCCATCTTTGACAGCGCTGATTACTGTATAGTGGAAGACGCGCGCAGCATCATACCTGAACTCAATAAAGCACTCGCCGGCGCGGGGGAGGTTGAGCATGAGTGAGCCGCGCATCGTAGTGTGTATGAAGGTCGTCCCCAAACCGGAGGAAATTCGCGTCAATCCGCAGACCCACCTGCTGGAGCGGGCCAATGTGCACACCGAGATCAACCCGCCGGATATGAATGCCATCGAAATGGCGCTGAAACTGCAAAATGAGTACGGTGGTTCTGTTGAAATCCTCTCCATGGGGCCGCCCTCCTTTGAGCATGATTTGCGGGTAGGGTTAATGATGGGAGCGGATCACATTTACCTGTTGAGCGACCGCGCTTTCGGTGGAGCCGATACCCTGGCCACCACTTACACACTGTCGCAAGGGATCCGGAAATTGGGACCTGTGGATGTGATCATCCTCGGGGAGGAATCCTCCGACGGCGCGACCGGGCAGGTGCCCCAGGGTCTCGCGGAATGGCTGGACCTGCCGCAGTTGACTCTGCTTACCGACCTCAGCCTGGATATGGAAGCGCGCTGCGCGCGCGGCAGGCGCTCCATCAAGGGCGGATATGAACTGCTCGAGGTGCCGCTGCCCTGCGTGGTTTCAGTCAAGACAGCCTGCAACGAACCGCGCTTCATGGATTACAGGTTAAAACAACGGGCGGCGGTTGCTGACCTGATGACCATCTGGGACGCGCAGGATTTGAATACTGATGCCGAATGCACTGGTTTGAAGGGTTCACCAACCACGGTCACCGGGCTGACCGCCGCTCAATTACGTGAACGCAAGCAGATTCACATCACGGGCACCCGGGAGGAAATCGCTGCGAAACTGGCGGAGTTGATCAGGCAGCTGCTGTAATTTGTGAAAAGTAATCAGTAATTAGGAAAACCCCCAGGTGATGGTACGCCATAACCGGGGAAGATTTTTTAACGATGAATAGAATTAGGGATTGAAATTATTTCAACAGCATGGCCATGGCGATAGCGCCCAGTACACCGGAATACCTGCCTAAAGAGGGCGGAACAATATAACGGTCAATGTCCTGGAGGATAGCCTGCGCGCTCACATAACCGTTCAATATTTCCTGTACACGGCGCCTGATCAGCGGGTACAGGAACGCGCGCTGCATGATCCCTCCCCCAAGCACGATGATGCGCGGTGAAAGTGTGAGGATGTAATTTGCCAGCGCGCTGGCAATGTATTCCGCTTCCAGTAGCCAGAAGGGATCATCATCGCCCAGGTTTTCACCGCGAGCCCCAAAACGGGCGGCGAGCGCCGGTCCGGCGGCCAGCCCTTCAAAACAATCCTTGTGGTAAGGGCAGCTGCCCTCGAAAGGATCCTTATGCAGGTCGTGAGGAATGCGGATGTGTCCCATCTCAACAGCCTGCAGCCCGGAGAGCGGCGCCCCTTTACTCAAATACCCGCCGCCGATTCCCGTGCCCACCGTGAGATACAGAGAAGGATCGATCCCTTTTGACGCGCCCCAGGTATGTTCGCCGATGGCAGAGCCGCTGACATCCACGTGGAACGCGAAAGGCACACCCAACCGCTCCCGCAGCACACCGAGGATATTGGTGTTGCCCCAACCCGGTTTGGGTGTGGCGGTAATACAGCCATAATCGGGGGATGCGGGGTCAACATCCACCGGTCCAAAGGCGGCGATGCCGATACTCTTCACCCGGCCTTCGTTCACAAAGGGTTGAAAGAAAGCGCATACCTGGTCCAGGGTTTCTTTTGGATCAGCAGTACTGAAAGTCACCTCGTGCTCCAGCCGAGGCGGTTCTGCTGCCAGCGCACAGATGAACTTGGTGCCACCCGCTTCAATACCGCCGAACAGGTCAAATTTTGACATATCATCCTTCCTTGATAATTGAATACGGGTACAGGCAGTATTTAATGCCGTTAACTCACATCTCGCTGCATTCAATTATAAAACGATAGCTGCATAGAGCAACTTGCCTGATCCATCTTCAGGGTTTTGGAGTATAATCATATTCAGGTTTCTGAATATAACATTCTGGTCATAAAAAGAGAATAAGATGGATATCGCAGAGATCGTTATCAGATTCTTACAAGGTGGTTTGGGCAGCCTGGCTTCTTACCTGGCGGCGCATGTGTTGTTGTGCCTGGTGCCGGCTTTCTTCATCGCAGGTGCGATGTCCGCGCTGATACCCCGGGAATCAATCATGCGTTTTCTCGGCCGCAAGGCACCCAGGTATGTTTCTTACCCCGCAGCGGCGGCTGCCGGGTCTCTACTGGCTGTATGCTCCTGCACCATCGTCCCCTTGTTTGCTGGAATTTACAAAAAAGGAGCCGGGCTCGGCCCCGCCATTACTTTCCTGTTTTTCGCACCGGCTGCCAATATCCTGGCACTGGCCTACACAGGCGTGGCTATCGGAGCCGATCTTGCCTTCGCGCGTCTTTTCCTTTCTTTATCCTTTGGCATCGGCATTGGCATGATCATGGCGCTCATCTTCCGCCGCGAGGATGAAGCCCGCGCTTCACAAACCATTGACGCCTTTTCACAACGCGGGGAAATGCACAAGAGCCGTACAGCATTTTTGCTTGTTATGGTCGCGCTGCTTCTTTCCGGCACTCTAAAACTCGGATTTCTCACCAATTCCTACACCTCCCTTACACTGCCGATCAAAGGTATTGATGCGCTACAAAACACCCTGTACCGGTTGATCCCCTTCAACCCGGCCAGGGGCGAAGAGGGAGTAAGCGCGCAGGGGTTGTTCCTGATCATTTTATTGGTCATTATTGCCTTCTGCGCCTGGCGCGGTTTCGAGAAAATTCACGAGAAAGCCAACTTCTGGACGTGGGGTACTTTTGGTTTAATCGTGTTTACCCTCCTGGTGGCATCGACAGGGATGGAACCCCAAGCGGACGGATTGAAGGTCATGTTCACCGGGAGGACAATAGCAGTGGCGGTTTTCTTGACCATCATCGGCGTAATGGGCAGCAGGAACCTGACCGTCGAAGAACGCACAGACTGGATATGGGAATCTTGGCGCTTTATCAAGCAGATCTTTCCGCTGTTGATCGTGGGCGTATTCGCAGTCGGGATCATTCGCCAGCTCATCAAACCTGAATGGATCGAATTCCTGGCAGGAGAAAACACCATCACCGGCAACCTGGCGGGAGTAGTATTCGGGATTTTCATGTACTTCCCCACCCTCGTCGAAGTGCCCATTGCGAAAATGTTCCTCAGCCTTGGAATGCACCGCGGACCGCTGCTGGCTTACCTGATGGCAGACCCTGAATTGAGCCTGCAGAGCATCATTATTACTGCTTCAATTATTGGAAAAACAAAAGCCTGGGTCTACGTTTTATGGGTGGCAATATTCAGTACGCTTGCTGGATTGCTCTACGGCGCCTGGGTCGACGGTACAAGTATATGGCTCATCTTGCTTTACCTGGCGGCAATGCTGGTTGTATTAGCGGGTATTCTGTGGCTGGTCAACCGCCGCAGGCAGCAGTGAAGCGTTGGATGGAAAAGTAAATTGCTCTGGATCAGGCGTGATGCCTGGTCCTTTTTCTATTTCTGACAACCGCAGCCGACATCCCCTTTTAGGATATCCCGCCATTCACCGATAACATCGTGAGTCCAGCAATCATCAGCGCCAGCGGCTTCGCGCATCACCAGAGCCAGAATGTAAGTGAGTTCTTCGACGGTCGCCCCTGCATCCAACGCGCCTTTAAAATGCTTAAGCACACAGGGTTTAGACCTGGCTTTAATGGAAAGGGCGAAGCAGATGAATTGATAAGTCTTTTCATCAATGAAACGTTTATCCTTGTAAAGTTCATCTATTTCATCAAGTTTTTGAGAAAATTCAGGGAAAAACTCTGCCAGCATCCTCATTACGACCTCCTGGTTATTGTGATAAATTAACAGAGGGGAGTTTATGAAACGAGAATTTTCTTGATCTCTTCAGTCCCAAGCACCCGCCCTGAAGATTTGACTTTCTCGTCTATTACCAGCGCGGGGGTTTTCATCACGCCAAAATCGATGATCCTGTCGATATCTTTCACCTCTTCGATCTCAGCTTCCATCTGTAATTCTTTAAGCGCCAGTTCCGTATTTTCTAGCAACTTTTTACAATTGGCGCAGCCGCCACCTAATATCTTGATATTCATCCTCTCTCCTTTCAATATCACATTCGTATTATTGAATATATTATAAGCCTACATGACAGGAAAAACAATCCGCTGTCAAATTCAAAGGGTCTCAGCTGATTATTTTGTACCTGGAAGTGAGCTGCAGGAATATTCCGAGGAAAGTTCAGGATGGCATTGTGGACAAGGGCAGTTTTCAAGAGGACGGCGGGATATTTGTTCAAGCTCACCCGGTTCAATCCCGGCGATCGCGGCTGCCTGCTCAATGAGATTCACCAACCGTGAATCCCGAAGTCGGTAATAAACATACCGACCCTGTTTCCTGGTGGACACCCAACGTGCTTCACGCAACCCCATTAAATGTTGTGAAATTGCCGCCTGTCGCAGCCCCAGCGCTGCCACGAGATGACACACGCAGGCGGGCTGTTTGCGGATGATCACCAGTATCTGGATACGAGCGGGTTGACTGAGTTGATCAAAGAGCGTAGATATCTTTGTTTCAAAAGCCTTTTCATGTTGAGCAGACATGGTAAGTAAATTATAACTGGCAGAGATTGAGCCGACAAGCAAAACCACGCCCGTATCGGGGTCAAGCAGCTCAAGTATTATTTACGATGTACGGGTTCACATGAAGATGCGCAGCTCCGCCTGGATGGCGCGCAGGCTGTAGCGGCAGCCAGTGAAACCTCGGCGTAGGGTGAGAAACCGCAGCGGCTGCAGTCAATATCCGCCCGTCCCCGCAGGTAACACTCCTGCTGCAGATAATTCCGGAAAACGTAGGGGGCAGCTCGCAGCAGCCAAAGCGCACTGGAGGGAGAACGGTACACAAGGGTAATGCAAAAACCTTGCGGTACGCGATTAACCCCGCTGCAATGGCAGTCATCATCTAAACCTGCTGGATTGACGCGTCAATTAAACAAAAGTGGCGGCTGGTGATTTGAAAAATAAAATAAATTCTATATGCTCAATCGTCCGCGTAACCGCAGAGCCCCAGCGCACCCGGGCCGGTGTGCAAACCAACCACCGGACCCGTGGAATTGACCAATAGCTCCAACGGGTTAAACTCAGCGATTATGCGCTCCGCCAGGGCTTCAGCGTGTGAAAGCGCCCCACCGTGGAGCACAGCGATGCGCAGGTTATTGAGCCCCCTGACACGCTCAAAAAATTTTCGGTAGAGCGTTTCGATCATGGCGGTGTAGGTTCTGACCAGTCCGATGGGCTCAACAAGGTTGGTGAGTACGTTGAAAGCGACCAGTGGTTTTACTTTTAGCAGTGTGCCCGCCCACTTGGCAGCCGCGCCGATGCGCCCGCCTTTGTGCAGGTACTCAAGCGTATCAAGCCCCACCATCTGGGTGATGCGGCGGCGAACGCTTTCGATCTTCTCCAGAACACCCTTCAGGTCCGTGCCTGATTGCGCTGCGCGGGCGGCCGCCAGCACCTGCCAGCCCATCCCCATCGAGGTGCCGGTGGAATCCACCACGGTGACAGGCAGTGAAAACGCCTGCGCGGCACGCCTGGCGTTCTCATACGTGCCGCTGAGCGTGCTGCTCACCGTGAGTACCACCAGTTCATCCGTCCCGCGGCTGGCTGCATGTTCAAAAGCAAGCTGGAAATCGGTCACACCGGGAAGGGAGGAACGCGGCTTGTCAACATCAATTGAGAGACGCTGGTAAAACTCGCCGGGCTGTATATCAACCCGGTCGCGGTACTGCTTCTCCCCCCAGATCAACATCTGCGGCACCACTTCGATGCCCAGCTGCTCCACCAGGTGTTCAGGTATGTCACAGGTGCTGTCAGTAATGACCCGAATCATTGGATAATTCTACTACTTAAAATTTTAAGAGAAGGAAAATCTGATCAGCCGCTTTGGGATGCGCCGATCACGCTGGTTTTCGGCATCCAGAAGAGCATCACCAGGGCGGCCAGCAGCGCCAGTGAGCCGCCGAAGAGGAACGGCGCGGAAGGTCCAAACCCGGGCCAACCGCCGATCCCCTGCCAAAGGATACCCGCGATAAAGGACGCGGGGAACGCCAGCAGGCCGATGACGGCGTTGTAGGTTCCGTACGCCGTTCCGCGCAGATTTTCGGGAACCAGGTCCGCCACCAGCGCGTTGGCTGACCCGTACGCCAGACCGTAATACACTCCGTAGAGCGCGTAAAGCACCCACACCTGCCAGCTGGTGCGCGCCAGGGCAAAACCGAAATAAATGACGGCATAAACAAGCCACCCGCCGATGATCAGGCGCCGCCTGCCAATGCGGTCAGAGAGGGAACCGGCTGGTGTGGATATCAGCGAGTAGATGAGGTTGAACGCTGCCAGCATGATAAGTATGCCAAGCACAGAGACACCCAGGTTCTGCGCGCGCAGCACCAAAAAGGCATCTGCCGAGTTGCCCAGCGTGAACAGGCTGACGATGACCAGGAAAATGGAAAACGGCTTGCCCATGCTGCGCAGCGAGAATTTCGGGGCTGCCCGCTTCCCTTTCACCTCCACATCCCTGGCGCCTACGATGAGAGAAAGCACCGCCAGGAAAGCCGGGACCAGGCTGGCGAGAACGATAACCTGGAAAGTCGAGCGCGCGAGCGTTATGTCAGTTTTTTGCGTCAGCCACACCACCAGCGCGGCGATTAGAATTCCAATAAGCGCTCCGGCTGTATCCATGGCGCGGTGGAACCCGAACGCCAGCCCGCGCAATTCCGGGGTGACCGAATCAGCCACAAGCGCGTCGCGCGGGGCGGTGCGGATGCCCTTGCCCACCCGGTCAGCCCAGCGCACACCCGCCACCAGCCCCCAGCTGTTGGCAATATAGAAGAAGGGTTTGACGAGCGCTGAAAGTCCATATCCAGCCACTGCCAGCCACTTGCGTCCGCCAAGGCGGTCAGAAAGCCAGCCGGAGAACAGCTTGAGCAGACTGGCCGTGGCTTCGGCGATGCCATCGATGAGACCGATAATGCTGGTCTGCACCCCCAAAACATTGGAAAGGAACAGCGGCAGGATGTTCAATACCATTTCACTGGAGATATCCATGAACATGCTGGTAAAGCCCACCGCCCAGATGTTGCGCGGTAATTTTTTGATCGACGCTATACTGGCAGATCCTTTAACAATATCTGGCATTTTTGTATTCCTTCGTAGCGGAAAACTGTTTTCTAGATGATCGAATCATGGGGGTGTTTTTCATCCACCCTGGCGAGCGCGAAGGATGCCGCAAAACCGAGGAGGAACAGCAGTCCGCAGAGCGCGATGGTCCAGCCGTTGACCCCCGCGGGGATGATAGCCAGCGTGGAACCGATCACGATGCCCAGGATCAGGTGGTACATTAGGGTATAGGCTTTATTGAACAACCACGACACCAGTTTGGCGAAAAGAAACACGCAGAGAATGAGACCAAGCGCCAGGGGGATGATGACACCCAGGTCAAGGTTCTTGATGCCGTTGGCCATTGGCTGGTAAAGCCCAAGGTAAATGAGGAAGTTGGAGGGGCTCATGCCCGGCACCACCACACCCAGCCCGATGAGCGCGCCGCTCATCAGCCAGTTGACAAAGGTCGGCGCCAGGGTGACATTCTTGATGCTTTCCATCCAGTTCATCAACAGGAACATGCCAGCCGCCAAAAAGACAAGCAGCACCCAGTGCCAGGTTTTGCGGCCATTCCTGCCGGCGGTCTTGAAAAGAGAAGGAAAGGTACCGGCGATAAAACCAATGAAAAGCCAGATGAAAGGCGCGGCGTAATGGGTGAAAGCCCAGTCCACCGCCGCGGAAAACGCCACAACCCCGATCAACCCTCCGATGCCCACCGGGATGAAGAAAAGCAGGTTCTTGACGAATTTCTCTTTAAGGTTGGCCAGAAAGCGCATGAGCGGTTCATACAGACCGAAGACCACCGCCAGCACGCCGCCTGAGAGCCCGGGGGTGATGAAACCGATGCCGATGATGACGCCCTTCACCAGGCGCAGCAGCCAGTCGCCAAATGAACCATTTTTCTTGATCACAGGTGTAGCATCTGACATAAAAAGCCTCTCCTAAGAATGTTGATCAGCACGAAACGATATTATAAGACGCTTTAACAAAACCGGTGAGATGTGATCACACCGGCTAAACTAGAGAATGCCCTGTTTATGGGGTTTACATTAGAATCAGTCTTTTATCTTGATTGGACCCTCGACAAACAATTGTTCTCCGATGGCGCAGACGATGTACACCGGGGTTCCGTTAAAAGACGCGTTGGCTGAAAAATCTAGCTGGTTGGGGGTCTTCTTTCCGCCTTCCCCCGCGGTATCCCAGGAAAGTATCATTGCCCAGGAGGGATGGTCGGTGGACTGCGCCAGCCAGTCTTGCAGATCTGATTTTGTTTTACCTTTATCCATCGTCAACAGCAGGTATGCATATTCCTGCGCAGTGTCACCTTCAATGATCCAATTGACCGTTAGCAGCGGATCCAGCACTTCCGCTGCTTCATAACTACACCCGCGTGGGGAGAATGTGAGCGTCAGTTCATCGCCTGTTTCTCCGACACATGACAGGAGGGGAAGTGATGCGAGGATTACCAGGCAAAGCCTAATAATTGGAGCTGGTTTTCTCATAATCCTTCCAGTCCTAATTATCTGGAATTTGTTAGTGTATTTCGATTGCCGAGAGCGATTACAAAACCTACTCTTTCACCTTGACGGGACCGGCCTGCCCGACTTTGATCGTTTCACCCCCGCTTTCAATGAAGCAGACAAAGACCACCTCGTCTACCTGATAGGCGGCATTGGCGTTGAGAAGGAAATTCTTCTCGGAAGTTGTGTTTCCAACATTGTCAGCCGAACCCAGGTGCCTGAACCACGAAGGGGCGTCGGTCGATTTCCAGTCAGCCATATCTTTTATGGTCTTACCCCCTTCAATTATGCCCACTACGTAGCCGTATTTTTCGTTAGTATCGTCCTTAACAGATAGGGTAATAGTCACCGCGGGAGGGATGGACTTCGGACCGCTGTACTCGCAGCCATCTTTCGTGAGCGTGATCGTGGGCGGTGTATCAGAAGCGGTGGAGCAGGATGCCAGCAGCAATGATGAAAGGACGATCAAAACAACAGTGCGTCTTACCGTAAGTTTTTTCATCTTCATCACCTTTCCTTTATTTCAAACGCGCCGGATGCGAACCTGTTTCAATGATCAAGACTTCTTTTCGGATTCCATCAAATTTTGTTCAGGTGAAGGAGTCGCACAAGAACATTCGAAGTTTTGAAAATAACGTACAATTGATTCATGTTATCCCCTTGCCCGAATAATTTTCCTCGTTATTGTTTATTGTGATGGCGATAGTATTGACCACAACACTGTTATAATACATTATAACAGTGTATCAATCAAAAGTCAACTGGTTTCATTATGACCATTCTTGAATTGCTCAATGTATACCCGCGGCAAGACGCGTCTCTGGTGCAGCAGATCAAGCAGCAGATCACCTGGCTGGTGGCCAGCGGGCAGCTGCGCGCCGGCGACCCACTGCCCTCTGTGCGACAGCTGGCCTCTCACCTGGGTATCAATGTCAACACCGTGCGCAGCGCCTACCAGAAGCTGGAAGCGGAAGGTCTGGTCGAAACGCGCCAGGGTAGAGGGACCCAAGTGCTGCCCTTCGACCTCTCCAGATTCGCCCAGGCGCAAGGGGTGCTGCGCAGTCACACCATCGGCGTCATCATCCCCAGCTGGTCTCAACCCTTTTACCATGCCTTCCTGCAGGGGGTGGAAGAGGTCGCCGAGAAAGATAAAACCCTGCTCTTTATCTGCAATTCACACGACGACCCGGGCAATGCCTGGCGTGATTTCGCGCGCCTTTCCGCCAAGGGGGTGGATGGCATCCTGGTGGCGTCTCACGACATCACCCAGTCTCAACCCGCGGGCGGTAAAGCACTGGAAAGCCAACGCGGTACACCCTATGTGACGGTCGATTGGCCGGGCTGCACCGGGTATTCAGTGCAGCTGGACCTGGAATCCGCCGGGTACCAGGCCACGCACCACCTGGTCACGCACGGTCACCAGCGTATCGGGTTGATCACTTTTGCCGTCGACATAGAGAATATCACGCCTGTGAACAGCGGCTACCAGCGCGCTCTGCGTGAAGCGGGGTTGACACCGGATCCTGACGTGATCGCGAGAGTGCCGAGCTTTAGTCCAACTGCAGGTGCGGAAGGCGCGCACCGAATACTAAGCCTGGAAAAACCACCGACCGCCATTTTCGCGATCTCTGATACACTCGCCCTTGGAGCCTTGCAGGTAATTAAGGAAGCCGGTTTGCGCATACCCGGAGATATCGCACTGGTTGGTATTGATGATATCCCCGCCGCATCACTGGTGGAACCCCGGCTGACAACAGTTTCGGCGCCGAGCTATCAATTAGGACTGGAAGCCATGAAAATGCTCAGGTTATTGATCGAAGGCAAAAAGCCGCCCCACCGCCAGATCACCCTACCCACATCCCTGGTCATACGAAAAAGCTGCGGTTGCTGGTAGAGTTCTTCTCATCAACTTACTCTTGCTTTATGTTCTGTGAGGTAACGGCGAACAGACTAGCAAGTCAACCTTTTTCGCGACGCTGGTGGCAAACCAATATTCGGTCTGCCGCATGAGGAATGTTTCGCAATCCCCTATCCAGCCGCAATGACCCACAGAGTAGACCTCGGGGGAATGAACTCTTCTTAGATTTCAGCGCGTATTAAACCGAAACCGCACAACGCACACGGTCACACTGTTTTCGTTTATGGGTTCCAAGCTGACATTTATTGAATAACCAGGACAATTGTCAGGTGAGTAATATTTCCGTTATTGATGTCAGATTTGGTCAACTGGCTTGATCATTTTTCATTGATCCATTCGATCACTTTTTTTGCGATCTGGTCGCGCACCTCACGGAACCTCTGTAACCTCTCCTCGTAGGAACCCGCAAAAGCCGCCGGGTCTTTAAAAGACCAGTGCAGCCGTTGGTTGACCCCCGGCCACACCGCCGGGCAGTTCTTCTCGGCATTATCGCAAACTGTAATCAAATAATGAAAATGCACCTTACCAAGGTAAATTTCAACTCCCTTCGCGTGGGCACCTTTCAGCGGCACACCGGCTTCTTCCATTACCTGCAGCGTGAGTGGTCTTATCACTCCCGGCTCAAGACCAGCGCTGTGGACTTCAAAACGATCACCAGCGTAGTGCCGTAAAAACCCTTCCGCCATTTGGCTGCGGGCAGTGTTACCCGTGCACAAAAAGAGAACCCTCTCTTTATCAATCATTAAACACTCCCATTAATTATCATACCAATCCGTGAGTAAAAACACATGTTCATCATATACCCGGCGGGTTAAATGCCGGTTAACAGGTTGTTATGATCCTGTTAACATTTACCTATCATGGTATCCAGCCTTCAGCTATCGATTTATTTTAATGTAGATTGAGTATGCACGATGACCATTACCCATCTTACCAAAAAAAATACACTATAATGATACTCAATGGTGTAGTGGGTTTGGTTCGTTGGTTGTAACTGAACACGCTCTTTAGGCAAAAATTTTAAAAAAGGAGGAAATATGCCAAAATTTGAAAGGGAAATCGAAATCGACGCCCCCATTGAAAAGGTTTGGGAAGCATTGATCAAGCCGGAGTACTGGCCGCAATGGCTGCCGGGGATTGGTACCGTGACCAACGCGGTTACCACCGCAGAAGGAGTGACCTTCGACTTCAACGGAACCATCGGATCAGGCCAGGGTACCATCACCAAGTTTGAGCCGATGCGAAAACTGGAAATCCTGACCCAGGTGGATAAAGACAAGGACCTGCACAAGTTCGAGCTGAAGGCAACAGGCGGCCTGTTCGGGTTGAAGGCAGACGAGTGCAAAGTGGAGTACGAACTCGATACCCTCGCGGGTGGGGGCATCCTGGGCAATTTTGTATCCGGCGGCAATCCTGCCGATGCCATCCGTGTGAAAAAGACGATGCATCTTTTCCGCAAACTGGTGGAAAGCCTGTAGCTCAGGCGAATCAATCAATAAGGAGATATGAACATGGGTTTATTAGCGACCATCATTGTTGGACTAGCTGCCGGTTTGCTCGCCAGCTGGATCATGAAAGCCAAAACAGGCGTCTTCATTGACCTGCTCCTGGGTGTGGCCGGGGCGATCGTCGGAGGATTGATCTCGAGCCTGCTCACCGGTATCAACCTGGTCAGCGGGGTCAACCTCACCAGCATCATTGTGGCACTGCTGGGCGCGATCCTCGTGATCGTGATCTACCGCCTGATCAAACGCAAGTAGTAAATCAATAAGTGGTTTAATTCCCAAAAGTCCTCACTGCATTCAGTGAGGACTTTTCAATTACTTATTCATTAAAATGCTGCCCGATGGTCAGGTTAAGGCCTTTTCGATGATGATCCACGCCGTCCAGCCATCAACCTCGATCTTTGAAGAAGCTCCGCCGAAATTAAAATGCGAAATGATCCTCTGGGGAGAAAGAAAATGGCTGCGCATCAAGGCCAGTTTTTCCGCCAGCGCCATCAGCTTGACGCTGAAGCGGCGGATATCCGGCTCTTCAATGATGATGCGGCCGCCGGGTTTGAGCAGCCGCCACAACTCGCGGATGGTAGCGGCCTGGTCAGAAACATGGTGCAGCGCATCTACCATGACGATACAGCAGAACTGTTCATCGGCAAACGGCATCTCTTCAGTCAGTGAACAGGCGCCCGCCAGGCCATCTTTCTTTCGTACCTCAAGCAGCATTTCATAGGTCTGGTCCGCCACCACCACTTGCGCGGCTTTGCCGATGAAGTATTGGGCTACCCGCCCTGTCCCTCCGCCGGCATCCAGCACCGCGCCGCCGGGCTGCGGCAGCCCCAGGTGAGCGAGGATCTTTTCCGGTTCCTTCGGCTGGATAAAACGCTCGTAAAAGGGAGCCAGCAGCCTGAAGTGACCGGGTTCCGGCTTTAATTCCGGTTTTGACTTGTCCGGATGCTTGTGATTCATTTTTTTGCGGCAATCTCAGCCCTGGCCAGCGCGACAAAATCCGCCACAGGCATCGGACCCGGGTTCTCACCGTTGCGCAGGCGCAGCGCCACCTGACCGCTCTCCTCTTCTTTATCGCCGATCACCAGCATATAGGGGATCTTCTGGTTTTGGGCATCCCGGATCTTGGCATTCATGCGCTCAGGACGGTCATCGACCATCACGCGCAGTCCGGCTTTGCGCAGCTCGGCCTGAACCTTGGCAGCGTACTCCAGGTGGCGGTCAGCGATGGGGATCAGGGCGGCCTGCATGGGTGATAGCCACACCGGGAAAGCCCCGGCGTAATGCTCGATGAGCACGCCGAAGAAGCGCTCCAGGCTGCCGAGCAGCGCGCGGTGGATCATATACGGGCGGTGCGGTTGACCATCTTCACCAATGTAGGTGAGGTCAAAACGCTCCGGATTGTTGAAGTCGAATTGGATGGTTGAGAGCTGCCACTCGCGTCCGATGGCATCCTCCACCTTGAGGTCGATCTTGGGGCCGTAGAAAGCGCCGCCGCCGCGGTCGACATCATAATCGAGCCCGGAGCGGTTCAGAGAATCCTCGAGCGCGACTTCCGCCGCCTCCCACATGGCCGGGTCACCCACCGATTTTTCAGGCCGGGTGCTCAGGTAGGCGTGGATATCTGAAAAGCCGAAACTGCGTAGGATGTGCAGGCTGAAATTCAAAACGAAATCGATCTCTTCCGGCATCTGGTCCGGACGGCAGAAGTGATGCGCATCATCCTGGGTAAAACCGCGCACGCGCATCAGCCCATGCAGCACCCCGCTGCGTTCGTAGCGGTAAACGGTGCCTTCCTCCGCGTAGCGCAGCGGCAACTCACGGTAGGAGCGGATCGAATTCTTATAGATGTGCAGGTGGAACGGGCAGTTCATCGGTTTCAGGAAGTATTGCTGTCCCTCAATATCCACCGGCGAGTACATGTTATCTTTGTAGTAACCCAGGTGACCGCTGGTCTCCCACAACTGCGCCTTACCGATATGGGGGGTGTAGACGAACTCGTAACCGTTGGCTTCGTGTTCTTCAGACCAGAAGTTTTCGATGAGCTTGCGGATGCGCCCACCCTTGGGGTGCCACAGGATAAGACCCGCGCCGATCTCTTCGTTAATGCTGTACAGATCAAGTTCCTGGCCGATCTTGCGGTGATCGCGTTTTTTCGCTTCTTCCAGACGCCACAGGTAGTCCTTTAACTCATCCGGTTTGCTCCAGGCGGTTCCGTAGATGCGCTGCAGCATGGGGCGCTTTTCATCTCCGCGCCAGTAAGCACCGGCCACATTAAGCAGTTTGACCGCCGCGGGGTTGATCTCGCGCGAGTTGGCTACGTGCGGTCCGCGACACAGGTCCGTGAACCCGCCCTGCGAGTAGGTGGAAATTTCCGGTTTTACATCCACCGGATTGCCGTCATCATCCATCTCGCCTGATTCCAGGCCTTCGATCAATTCGATCTTGAACGGTTGGTCATGGAATAAAGCTTTTGCTTCATCAGCGCTCACCACCTTGCGCTCAAAATTCACGCCGGACTGAATGATGCCGCGCATGCGCTTCTCGATACCCTCCAGGTCTTCAGGGGTTAACGGCCTGGGCAGGTCAAAATCATAGTAGAAACCATCCTCGATAGCCGGACCGATAGCCACCTTGCCCTCGGGGAATTTTTCCAGCACCGCCTGCGCCATGATGTGCGCGGTCGAGTGGCGGATCCTGAACAATTGTGAATCCTCGTAGTGTTCCTTTTCTTTTCCCATTCTTGCCTCCAATTCTAAACCGTATTAAACAAAAACCCTCGTCCCGACTGGGGCGAGAGTGATTAGCTCCGCGGTTCCACCCAGATTGATGCGGATTGCTCCGGATCATCTCTTTAGACCTGTAACGGGGTCAGCCGTTCGCCTTACTGGGTTTTCACGGTTCAGGCTCAAGCTCGCGGGAGGTTTTCTCTGCTGGTTATCCTGAAGGAACTTGCAGCCAGCGGCTCCTTCTCTCTGGTGGAACGTTCAACAGATACTCGTCCCGGTCAACGCCAATGATTATCCGCAATTATACAACAAATGCAAGGGTTAATTCCTATGAAATACATCAGAATTAACAAACTGGAGGCCGAGAAAATTCCTCAACCTCCAGGTGAATTACGCCGGGTGTGAACGATTAAGGGTTAGAATGCGTTATCAGGTTTCCAAACCGTCCAGACTTTACCAGCCAGGTCAGGACCTGGTGTTAATGTGGGTTTACCAGGTTGCCAACCGGCTGGTGTTACCTCCCCTGTTGCCACAACATGCTGGAAAGCCTTGACCTGGCGGATCAATTCCATTACATTGCGACCCACCTCAGGTGTCATCACTTCCATGGCACGGATATTGAAATCAGGATCGATCAGGAATCTCCCCCGGATATCAACCCCCGCACTTTCATCATAAACGCCGTAGATCGTACCTACACGGCCGCCCGCATCAGAAAGCAGCGGGAACGGAACCCCACCTTCGACCATCTTTGAGAGTTCTGTTTCCTGCCAGATCTTGTGCGAAAAACGGCTGTCGGTGCTGATCGCAAGCACTTCCACACCCAGTTTTTCAAATTCACCATATTTGACGGCAACTGCCGATAATTCAGTCGGTCAGACAAAGGTGAAATCACCGGGATAGAAGCAAATAACGATCCATTTACCCTTGTAATCTGAAAGGGTTACGTTCTTGAAACCGCCCTTGTGAAATGCTGTTAATTCAAAATCGGGGGCGGGTTTGCCAACTCTGGCTTGAACCATTGACACCTCCTTTTGAAAAACGGGTGACGCTGAGGGGGTTTCGGCTGCGGCGACCATCGGACCTTTTACAGGTTTTACACATCCGTCTTTATTTTCTGCCATTAAACCTCCTTCTGATATTATTGCCGGCGTAATTTCAGCAATGTACGTTAATCATACTCACAATCGTTCAAAAATCAAATGCCGACAGGCATCATCCCTGCAGGAATAAGATCATCGCTACCTTCAGGGATGAAGCCTGTTTTTATGAGTGCGCAGCCAAGCAGAGAAAGGCTCTCTGTTGCCCATTACCTGAAGCAGTCCCCGATCGGGTGATGGTCGCGTGAACTACCCGATAGCTTTCTTCACCTTTTCTTTGGTGTAAGGCAGGTCGCGCAGCCACACACCGGTGGCGTTATGAATGGCGCTGGCCATGGCAGGCGCGACACCGTCTATTGAGATTTCAGCAACGGATTTCACACCGTACGGACCGCTGGGTTCGTCAGTTTGCACAAAGATCACATCCATCACCGGCATTTCGGCGGCACGCGGGATGTGATAGGTTTTGAGGTTGGGGTTTAGCGGTTGGCCTTCAGGTGAATACAGCATATCTTCTGTCAACGCGAAGCCAAGCGCCTGCGCCATTCCGCCTTCGACCTGGCCGGATGCCGTGACCGGGTTGATCACACGTCCGCAATCCACCACCATCACCAGCCGCTCAGTGTCGACACGGCCGGTTTCAGTATCGACGACAATTTCCACAAATTGGGCGGCCGTTGGCGGCGGGCTTACCGGGCTGACGTGCGATTCAGTCGCCATGATCTGGTGCTGCGCCTGCTGGTGCAGGCTGCTGAGACCGATCTCTTCAAAACTCACCTGTCTGCCGTCGGCAGCGACCACTTTCTTGTAATCCAGCCGCAAGGTATTGGCATCCTTTACACCCAACATCCTGCCGGCGTGCTCCAGCAGCTGGTTCCGGATATTGGCAGCCGTTTTGCGGACTGCTTCACCGCTAAGGTAGGTGGTGCTGCTGGCGTACGCGCCCTTATCGAAGGGAGTGAAGTCTGTGTCAGAGGAATAAACGATGATGTCCTCGACATCCGTGTTGAGTACTTCCGCAGCGATCTGCGCCAGCACGGTATCTGAACCGGTGCCCAGGTCGGTGGCGCCGATGAGCAGGTTGAAGGAGCCATCGTCGTTCATCTTGAGCGTGGCGGCTGCCATATCGAGGTTGGCCACGCTTGAACCGTGCATCACCACCGCCATGCCGATACCGCGGCGGTAACGGCCGCTTTGAGTGCGATACGCCGCGCGTTTGGCATCAAAACCGGTTACCCTGCGGCCGATCTCCACACACTCCGTCATGGCGCTCGTCGCCAGCTCCTGGCGCACACCCGTCCTGCCTTCGCCCAACTGCTGCGAGAGGTACATTTCTTCGCCCACTTTGATCCAGTTCTTTTTCTTGAAATCGATCACATCCAATCCCAGCTTTTCAGCGATCTCGCTCATCAACACTTCAATGCCGTACTGGCACTGCATGCTGCCGTATCCGCGGTAAGCGCCCGCCACAGCAGTGTTGGTGTAGACGACATCACAGATGAAGCGTGAATTGGGTGAGTTGTAAAGAGTGAGTCCCTTGAACCCGCCCACCATATTCACGGTCAAGCCGTGGGTGGCGTACGCGCCGGTATCCCCGATGAGGTATAGGCTGGCGGCGGTAACTTTATCGCCCTTGACGCCGATCTTGTAACGGATGGTGGTGGCGTGGCGCGACCGGGAACTGGTGAACTCCTGCTGGCGGGTATATTCCATGCGCACCGGCCGTTTGGTGATCATCGTCAGGTGTCCGCACAGGTCTTCGATGAGAACCTCCTGTTTATTTCCAAAACCACCGCCGATGCGCGGTTTGATGACCCTGATCTTCTTCACCGGCAAGCCGATGAGCGGTGCGATGATGCGGCGCGTATGAAAGGGCACCTGGGTGCTGGTGCGGATGACCATGCGCTCATCTTCATCGAAATAACTGATGGCCACATGCGGCTCAAGGTGCACATGCTGCTGTTTCTGGGTGTGGTATTCGCCCTCGAACACGTGGTCAGATTCCGAGAAGGCTTTTTCCACATCACCCACTTCAGCTTCGATGTGATAAACAATGTTGCGCTCGCGGTCGAAAATGCCCTCCGAATCGGCTTCATCGTGGATCACCGGTGCGCCAGGCTGCATGGCAGCTTCCATATCCACCACCGCCGGAAGGACCTCGTATTCAACATCGATGAGTTTTAGCGCAGCGTTGGCAATCTCCAACGTTTCTGCCGCCACCACGGCTACCCTGTCTCCGACAAAACGCACCTTGTCATCCAGGCAGACCTGGTCGTAGGGCAAGGGCTGCGGGTAACTCTGACCGCCGCTGGCGTATTTCACGCGCGGCACATCCTGGTGGGTGAGCACAACCGCTACACCGGGTAAAGCACGGGCGCGGCTGGCATCAATTTTTTTGATGCGCGCGTGGGCGTGCGGGCTGGTGAGCATGGCAGCGTAGAGCATACCAGGCATGTGAATATCATCGGTGAACACCGGTTTTCCCAGTGCCAGTTTGCGCGCGTCTACTTTAACTTCCGATTTACCGATCACCCTGGTGGAAGACATTGCAGCAGGAGTGAAAACCAGCGGCGGCAGTGGATCACGGCTGCCGTCAGCGCGGAAGTACCCGGTTGGAATATCGATCTTAGCCAGGTCGGTTGGGAGAACCCGATCAATATGTTTGAAGGGTTCCACATTTTCTCCGCGCCTGATGGCAGCAGCGCGTTGCACGGCGTTGACCCCGCGCACATAACCCGTACAGCGGCAAAGTACAGGGTTCAAGGCTTTGCGTATTTCGCCTTCTGACGGATCAGGATTTTTATCAAGCAATGCCTTGGCAGAAAGCATCAATGCCGGAGAGCAGTATCCGCACTGAATCGCTCCCGTATCGATAAATGACTGTTGTATCGCATCTGGTTCTCCACCAACGCTCAAACCTTCCAGAGTGACGATCCGGCTGCCTTCAGCTTCCACGGCATTGACCGTGCAGCTGCGCAGTGCTTTACCGTTCATGATCACTGTGCAGGCGCCGCATTCTCCGCTGCCGCAGCCAAACTTCACGCTGAAGTAAGCAGCAGCGCGCAGCGCGTCGAGCAGGGTTTCTGTTGGGGAAACGAGCAGCGTTTTCGGCTCACCATTAATGGTCAGGTTCACTTTCTGTTTTGCAGGTGCCATCTCTCCTCCGAATGTAAGGGCAGAATAATGATTGGATGATCATGGGATCCAACTCTATTCTATTATATTTTTTGGAAATGTTCCCGACAAGCGTGAACAATACAGAACCAAAGGAATTACAGTGGGTTAATAATATGAGCACACAAGGGGTTTAGTTCATATGGGTATTCATGGTTGAAAAAAAGCTGTTAATGCAGTATGGCACTTTATTGGGGGGTACTGCCGTGTCATCAGTGAAAAAACAGCAAATTTCAGGCGTCCCTCACCATCGTCACCACCTGTACACCCCGCACCTGCGGAAAACCCGCTCCCTGTTGAATGGTCAGCCTGGCTGCCGATTCATCGATCACGCGCGAACCGGAGAGGTATGTGACGCCGTGATCGAAAAGCAGCGGTGCCAGCGGTGTGGAGGGGCCCAGGATCATCACCAGGGCATCCTTGCGGCATAATGAAAGCAAATTTTCCATGGTGTGGTTGATGAAGGCTGTGCCGGTGATGGCCACAACATCAGCCCGCGGAACGTAATCGCGCGCGGTTTCTTCGGGGAAATCATCTCCATGCGGGTCTTTTTCGATAACCCACAGGTTCCTGGCAAGGTCGGGTAATTTTGAAACGAACGGGAAATGACCAATGACAACCAGGTTTTTCCCCGGGCACTCACGCCTGATCACATCGGCAGCATTGACCTGTTGAAGTTTACTTGAATCGACATCGAGGAGAGAATTAAGTGCGGCGATGCCGACACTGGCCTCGAGCATGTTTTCCGATTCGATCCAACCTGCCAGCTCCTGCGCACTTTTACTCAGAAGTCCGCCGACCTCGCGCATGTGTGAATGCCCGTGAGGACCACAGTTCACCAGCGTGGAGCCCAGACCGCAATGTTTGCTGCAAACCAGCGTCCAGTGCACCCCCACCAGCACACCTCGCACCGGCACAGGTTCTTTTGGTAGCGCAGCTAGCAGTTCAGAATAGAGTGTCATGATCAACCTCTCAACTTAAGATCACACACCGAAAATCCCGGATAAAAGGAAGACAAAAATGGAACCCAGGATGATTCCAATCGCTACGTAGTGCTCATGCCCATATTCGCGCGCGGTTGGGATCAACTCGTCGAGGGTGATGAACACCATCACACCGCCGGCGAACGCCAACGCGCCTGGCACCAATCCCTGGAAATTCACCAAAAAGAGGGCTGCCAGCAGTGCACCGACCGGTTCGGCCAGACCTGAAAGGAATGCCACCCTGAAGGCGTCCCAGCGGCAAAAACCGCCCTTGCAAAGCGGCAGCGCGGTGGCCAGGCCTTCAGGAATATTGTGTAAAAGGATGGCAACAGCAATGAACAGGCCAAATTTCGGGTTATGCAGATAGCCTGCACCGATCGAAATACCCTCTGGCAGGTTATGCAGCGTAATGCCCACCGCCAGCAACAGGCCGGTATTGATCAGCTTGTGATCATAAACCCGGTCATGGCGGTAAAGCCGGCCAAAGCCATGACCGCCCGGCCGCATTCCCATGCGGTGGCGGGATTCCGGCCGCGGGGTTTCACCCCTGAATTCTTTTTCTCCAAAGCGCATATGCGGCGCGAAGTGATCCAGCAGGAACATGAAGACCGCACCAAGTGTAAAACCAATGGTGGCAGTGATGTAACCTGCCTGTGCCCAGGCCTCTGCAACCAGTTCCAGAAATGCCAGGCTGATCATCACACCGGCGGTGATACCCATCAGCAGGCCGTATGAGCGCCTGCCCGGGCGCCTGATAACGGCGATCAAACCACCCAGTCCTGTGCCCAGACTGGCCATAAGGCTCAAAAGTAATATGTTAAGTAAGGGAGAAATTTCAGGAATCATGGAGTTTCTAACTGGTTGATGAATTGTTTCTAAACCGGTTAATAAAATACCTTTCTTCGCGATAGGGTACTGAAATCAATTGGTATGAAGCGATGAGCGATTCTACCATATCCCAACTTCCGTGTGCCTGGTCAACCATACTGCGCAAAGCGTCTTCGCGCATGGGGTGTACGGCGGTTATTGCCAGGATGTCAGCGGCGAGATCTCCCGTTGATGAAAATTCACCTTCCTCCATGTCAAAAAGCATATCAATGAACGGGCATCTTTTTGTTAGATCCGACATAAAGTTCAAAAGCACCTCAGGGGCAGGCGGTTTTACCCATGATTCCGCTGGAGGACGAATAGGGATCGACAAGTATGATTTAAACGGCTGTAGTGTTGAGAGAAATTCGGAAAGCGAATCGATTGACGAGGTTGAGTCATTGATACCCGAAATCAGCATCGTTTCAGTAACAAGTTCGCCGCGGAATTTTGCGCGGAATTCAAGCATGCCGTTAAGAATCGCCGGCAGAGATAATTTCGCGTGTGGACGGTTGATTGCGCGCCAGGCTGTCTCGCCAACAGCATCGACTTTCAAGGATACCCAATCAGCCGGTAACAATTCTGCCTGTACGTCCTGCCGGTCGATCAGTGAAGCGTTACTGATGACTGCGAGCGGAATGTCGAATTGCTTCAATCCAAGTAAAAGTTCGCCGAGGTGAAGGTCCAGTGTAGGTTCGCCATCCGGTACCAGGGTGATGAAATCCACCTGTATCCCGCGCGAATTGGCTTTTTCAAGCGTGGCACCTACTTCTTCTATCACCTGCAGCGGCGGAAAGTATTCACGGCGGGTGATATCAAGTGAGGTAGTTCTACCCACCTGGCAGTAAACGCAGGAATAGGTGCAGTGTTTGGGGGGAATGTGGTTGACCCCTAGGCTGTAACCCAATCTGCGGGAAGGGACCGGTCCAAATGTGATCATCGCAACCTAGTTGTAAGCCAGCCTGATGGCAGCATCAGCCATGACAGCCGAAAGACGTGGGTTCCAGGTTTCATCCGACCATGTTCCCAGTTGGGTGTGGATATCAAGGTACTTTTGAGGAACCGGATGCGTTCCAAGGACGACCTTGACACCATAATGCGCCTCGAGGAACTGCTTGAAGGTGTCAATATAAGGACAGGGTGGATAACCCACCAGCAGCCCTGTTGCAAGGTGTATAACCCGGGCTCCGTTTTTTATCATCTCGTCTCCAGCATACTCGATGTTTCCGCCAGGGCAGCCGTTGCATGTGGTGTACCCCACTAACTCGACCTCCTGCCCCTGATAAAGGCTGAAAGCGCCTTCGCGATTGCGCAGCGCACGCAAGCACTTGCCCCCGGCGCAGGTACGATAGCGATCACAAATAATGATACCAATACTTGTTTTTTCACCCAATGTGGCGCGTTCCCCTTTCCGTTCAATCCTCCAGGATAGTCAACAGGATATCATTGAGTTGATCAGCCTGGACATAGTCGGTCACCGTCACACTCTGGGCGGTAACCCCGGGCACTTCCTTGATCACCTGAATGATTGCCAAAGCCAGCGGGACAGCAATTGGGCAGAGTGGTGAAGAAGGTCTAAAAATGTAAGTTACTTTGCCATCAGGATCAACAGTCAAATCCTTCACCAGCTTCATGCGCAACACATCCACACCGGTCTCCGGATCGATCACAGTGACCAATTTTTCGAGGATTGCTTGAAAAAGTTCAGTGTGAGTCATTTTTTATCCATCCAGAGAAGTGAGCAATTTCACAGTTTGTTCCCATATCTTTTCAATCGTTCTTGAAGCCTGCGCCTGGGGATAAGCCTCGGTTACCGGAGAACCCATCAGCATGGAGTGGGAAATTGATTCATCAAATGGGATTTCACCAAGGATTTGTACTCCCTTTTCAAGCGCAAACTCCCGAATCTGCCGCGCCCCTTCCGTATAGATGTCCGCCTTGTTAATGCAAATCACCTGCGGCACACGGAAGTGATGCAGGGTCGCCTGGATGCGTATTAGGTCGTGCAGCCCTGCCAGGCTGGGTTCCGTCACAATCAAGCCCAGATCAGCGCCGGCGCAGGCTGAAATAACCGGGCAACCGATTCCGGGTGGTCCATCGATGATTACCAGCGACGTGGAAGTATCCTCAGCCCACAGGCGCGCGTGCTGTTTCACCAGCGTTACCAGCTTACCGGAATTCTCTCTTCCGGGAAACAACTCTGCGTGGAAAAGTGTGCCGTAAGGTGTCTCTGACTTGAACCAATAACCTTCCTGCTGTACAACCATTTTTATCGCATCCGTCGGACAGGCATAGACACAGGCAGCGCAGCCATCACAGGCGACCGGGTCGATCCAACATATATTTCCATCATTTGGGTTCGGAAATATGGCATCATAGCGGCATACGGCTTTACAACTCTCACAACCAGTGCACAGGGTAGTGTCAATTTCCGCCAATGATCCTCCCCAAAATTCACTGCGTTCCGATTGATCCGGTTTTAATACAAGGCTGAGATTGGCGGCATCTACGTCTGCGTCTACCATAACCGCGCGCGGTTTACTGTCTGCGACAGATTGAAGATGAGCAAAAACAGCCCCAATGCTCGTTTTTCCGGTGCCGCCTTTGCCGCTAAGGATGACAAGTTGTCTCATCAAAAAACGCCTCCCCTGAAAAACCAGGTATTGGCTTTTCTACAATGAAGGTTTCATATAAAACCTGCAAAGTTATTCGATACTCCGGGTAAATCTGCTGCAATGTTTTTCCCCGGGCAACACCCTCTGCAATGCGGCGGTCATAAGGGATGCGTAGTAACACGGGCAGGTTTTTCTCCGCCAGGTAATCATCCAATTCTTTGTACTCACCATTAACCCGGTTGATGATGACACCGGCGGGAATGTGCATCTCCTGTACGATTCCCTGCATCTGCTTCAGGTCATGCAAGCCAAAGGGGGTTGGCTCAGTCACAAGCAGGGCGTAATCGCATCCGCGCAAGGTTTCAACCACTGAACAGGAAGCCCCTGGTGGAGCATCAAGGATTACAACGGCTGTATCAGGCGGCTGTTCATGGCGCTTCAACTGGCGGATGATGGGGGTGGCCATTGGTTCGCTGATGGTTAACTGCCCCCGTGAAAAATGAATTTCCCCAGGTGTCACACCGGATTCCAGCACGCCGATAGGGTTGGGGACCTCGAAAATAGCACCTTCCGGGCAATTCCAGGTGCAGCTACCGCATCCATGGCACAGCTGCGGAAAGACCATGATCGTTTTTCCCACCTTCGCCAGTGCGTGGAACTGACACACTTCAACACATTTTCCACACAGGGTACAGCGGTCGGCTTGAATCTGTGGGATTCTGATCACCGCGTCTTGCGTACGGGTAAACTCCGGTTTTAGAAATAAATGCCCATTGGGAGCTTCAACATCACAATCGAGATAGACAACCTTCCCAATCTCCACCAGGCTGAGCGCCATACTGGTAGCGATAGTGGTCTTCCCGGTTCCGCCTTTCCCGCTGGCAATTGCGATCTTCACTTATTCCTCAATCAAACCGCGGCAAGCTGCCCTGCTTGTACAGGTCAAGCGCTGCATTGACTGATGGGATACCAGAAGTAAAGGTGTGCATTTTCACACCGGCAGCCCGCAGCGCCTGGTTCGCGTTGGGACCAAAATCACCACTGATGGCAACCTCGGCTTTTTTATCGATCACAAACTGTGCTGCTGCCACGCCCGCCCCACCGGATTGACTGACGGCCGGGTTGGCAAAGGCTTCCCAATTGCCGGTTTCTAAATCGATCATAATGTAGTAGGCAGCACGTCCAAAACGCACGTCAATTGGGCTGTCAATTTCAGGTTTTTGTGCAGAGATAGCAATGATCATCATGCCTCCAGGTTATTTTTCGTTGTTGCTTGATTTTTCATGTCATTCATTAAAGACAACTGCTCCACCTACAACAGGGTTAAAGCCATCAGGCCATTTTGTTGTTTTGTCATATACTGCCCCGTCCAATATCGCGCTGTCGAGGTCCGCGCCGGTCAGGTCGGCACCGCGCAGGTCAGCCCCGATGAGGTTCACCCCCTTCAGCCCGGTGCCGCGCATATTGGCATTTTTAAAGTTAGTCCCCTGAAGAATGGCATGCTTGAAAGCAGCATTTTCCAGGTCTGCGCCCTCCAGGTTGGCATCCCACAGAATCGAGCGCTTCAGGTTGGTTCCTTTTAGATTGGCACCGACAAGATTCGCGTTTGCCATGTCTTTTCCATAAAGGTCGATTCCTTCCAGGTTGGCTCTTTCTCCCCCGGGGTCTCCCTGCAGAAACTGTATATGCTTTTCAAGAACGACTTGCAGGTCTTCGTAAACAATTTTCATTGTACTCATCCCTTCAGGAACACTCAAATTATGTACTGGAAAAAAATACGGACCAGTCGCTGTGGGTGCTCTTCTCCCGTTAAAGGATCAATGCAAGAGCTCTGTGTGGTTGACCAACTTCCCGTCGATGTATGCCTGAACAGCTGTGTCAATATCGCGTATATCCGTGACAATCGGATGGATGTTCAGAGAGCGCATGCTCTCATAAGCCCCCATGCCCATGCCGCCGCACAACAGTGCCTCGCAATCAGAGATCACTTCTGCCATGCTGACATGTTTGTTGTGTGAAGCAATGTCCATCCCATGCCCGCTCGCTTGCGTTTCTTCTGTATGCGCCTGATTTGGGAAATGGCTGTGACCGATCTTATCGCGCATCTCCCTGTTTACGACTTTACCATCCTCGATCGTCAGCACCAGGTAATAAGGCGCGCGGCCGAAGTGCTGACTGATAATTTTGCCATCCTCTGTTATCGTTGCTATTTTCATTGTTTTCTCCTTTTCGCTATGAGCAAGTGAAACATGCCTGCTGCCGGCTTCATCGTGTTCATCAGCCGGATACAATACCATCAACAAACGGGCAAGTTCCTGCCCGGAGTTTTCCCAGCAGTGTGGCAGGTGCGCCTGAAAGACCAGGCTGTCACCAGTTCTCAACGGGTAATCTACTCCCTCAATCGTATACAGCACCACACCTTCCAGGCAATACACAAACTCATGCCCGGTGTGAACAATCATACGCTCACCGGAACCCATTCCCGGCTTAAGGGTGACCATATAGGGCTGCACTGCGTTCCCGGCCAGGTCCTGGGCGAGATTCTCCATTTGGGTGGAACCGAACTCCGCCAGTGGCCGGCTGTGAGACGGGGTAAAAACTACTTTTTTTCCGACTGTTTCTTCCGCAAAGAAAGCGGATAGCGGAACCGAAAGGGCTACAGACAGCTGCTGTAAAGTGCTGACTGATGGCGAAGATTTACCATTTTCAATTAGAGAAAGGGTATTGATATTTAAACCACTGCGATCCGCCAGGGCACGCAGAGAGAGACCACGGCTTGAGCGGATCTCTCTCAACTTTCGACCCACCAGCACTTCGGCTGGTATTTGAGCAGTGCCCTGGACGGGATCGGCAGCATTATCCACAAAAAACTACTCCGCCACAAATTCGATCGGAGTCAACTTGAGGATATTATCCGAAATCGGGCAGCGCGCGTCAATATCCTTAAGGAACTGCTCCTTTTCCGCCTGGGTCATGTCACCATCAATCCGGGTTACCACACGGATGGAAGAAAAACCTGCCCTGATATCATCACGTTTACCCATCAGCACATCGGTGTCCAAATCCCCTTCAACATGAACTTCAATCTTACGCACGGGTAAGCGGCGCTGCTTTACAATGATCTGCCCGATGGTGCAAATACAACCAGCCAGTGAAACGAACAGGTACTCCAACGGCGTGGGTCCTGCGTCGACCCCGCCACCCGCAGGGGGCTGATCAACGATTGAGACGTGTTGTCTTGATTTGACTTCGATCTTGAAGCCTTCTAACAACACTGCATCGACACTTACATTTTTACTTGGCATTTTTTCCTCTAATTTAATATATTTTGTACCAATATTATAGTATTATATTGCGTTTTTATGTGTTTTTTTACTAATATAATAACAATATCTGCAAAATTGATGACAAACGTCCCGATAATTCACCGGGATCTCACCATCTATTGACAATAATAGAATAGTATGCTATTCTATTATTACACTTAGTCTAGGGGAGTTACGAATGCCGCGTCACCGAAGAGGTTGGGCGATCGCAGAAAGTGAAGAGGAAAGACTGACCCCGCTCATGGGAGCGCTCATCGAACCCGCCTTACTGGTTTTACTGCAGGAACAACCCCAGCATGGTTATACCCTGCTGGCCAACCTGCAGAAAATTGGGATGAACCCCCCGCACCCCAGCGTGGTTTACAGAGCCCTGCGCGAAATGGAGTTTTTGAATTGGATCAGCTCTGACTGGGACGCGGACGAATCGCTTGGACCACCCAGGCGCACCTACACCCTGACCGAATCGGGCAGACGAATGCTTAGGAACTGGCGTGATGAAATGGTGCGTACAGGTGATCTGATCAACATACTGATCAGCAGGATCGATCAACAGGATTGAAAGGAGAATCAATATGCCTGGAAAAGATGGAACTGGACCAACTGGGAGAGGATCGCGCACCGGCAGGGGTATGGGAAACTGCGCACCGACCGCATCGAATCCCACCCCAATATCAAGCACGAACCGACCCTATGGGCAACGCCTGGGATTATTTGATGCCACTTTCGGTCGTCTTTTCGGCCGCGGCCGCGGGCGCGGCAACCGCGGTAATCAAAGATAAAAACTACAAAATAAAAGGAGAAAAATATGCCTGGAATGGATAGAACAGGACCTTTAAGAACAGGACCAAACGGTAGAGGTATGGGACCATGCGGCGGTGGTACGGCAGGCCGCGGTTTTGGCCGCGGCTTTGGCCGGGGTTGAGGTGCGGGATGGGGTTACCCCGCGACGCCTATGACACCGGAAGACCAAAAGGCCATGATAGAAAAAGAAAAGACCTGGCTCGAATCACGATTAGAGGCTGCAAAAAACCGTCTGGAAGAATTGGGAAAGTAAAGCAACAAGCAACCACCTAGCCAATCATTGGTTGAGTAGAAAATACAATAAGCAATTTCCACAGGAAATTCGATTCTTTGAATCGAATTTCCTGTGTTCTTTATTAATCAGGATTGTTTTGTAGGGTACAATAAGAGCCGAGGATCCTAAATCAAGCAGTTCGCCAATCGGATGCAAGACTACAATCGAATCTCAATCATTTACCAATAATCGATCCTCCAATCCCATTTCACGAAAGCATCTGGTTAATAATTGATCCACCCTTGAACGCTTGATTCGCGTGGTGTATATGATTGCTTGATCAATAGGAGAGTTTTATGACAGCCATTGCCGGAATACAACACACAGGATCGCAAGAGATGGTCCACGCCATGTTGAACCAGATGACACATAGAGGAAATTTTTGGCGCCATATTGTGAAGAACAATAACGTAATTCTTGGAGCTTCAGGCAGCAAAACGCAGAAGAAGTCCGCTGCCAAGTTAATCGATGAAAATATCGCCCAGGAATTGATCAATGCCAGTCATTTTGCCCGTGCCAGCGCAATTGACGGCACCTTGGAATTGACCAGGGATGCCCTGGGAATTTCTCCGCTTTACTACGGCCGGACAGGTGACGGGGCTGTTTGTTTTGCCTCCGAGGTGAAAGGCCTGCTGGCTGTGACCAAAGATGTGCACGAACTGCCACCCGGACACAGGCTGAAGGAAGGAAAAATCAGCATCCTCACTGTGAAGCCAAATAGATCCGCCTGGTCAGGCGAAAAAAATGATTACATTAAAGCCTTGCGCCACAAACTTGAAAAGTCAATCCTCAACCGCATCGGTGATGGAAATGTCGGTTCATGGTTATCCGGTGGTATCGATTCAACAGCAATCGCTGCGTTGATCAGACCGCACGTGCACGAACTTCACTCGTTCGTGGCCGGCTTCGCTGGTTCACCGGATATTCAATACGCGGAAATCGCGGCCAGGCATATTGGTACAAATCATCACAAGCTCGAGGTAACACCGGAAGAAATCCTCAAGACATTGCCGCAAGTCATCTACCACCTGGAAAGCTTTGACCCCCTTTTGATCAGGTCAACTGTGCTGAATTTCAAGGTGGCGCAAATGACCTCCGATTACGTGCCGGCGGTTTTTTCCGGAGAAGGGGCAGATGAGCTTTTCGGCGGTTACGAATACCTGCAAACAATCCCTGAGGAGAAATTACAGGATGAACTTAACGACATCCTTGGCCGGCTTCACAATACAGCCCTGCAACGCGTTGACCGCTCAGCTTCTGCTCACGGCCTTATTGCTTACGTCAGTTTTCTGGATGAGGAAGTGGTCGCTCTTGCCAAACAAATCCCGGCTAAATACAAGATCAGGCACGGGGTCGAAAAATGGGTATTGCGTAAAGCAGTTGAGGACCTATTGCCAGAAAAACTGCTGCTCAGAAAAAAAGCCAAATTCTGGCAGGGTTCAGGTATAAAGGACCACATCGCCAATTATGCTGACAATACGATCAGTGATAACGACTTTAGGCTTGAAAAACACCTGCCCGATGGTCAAAGGTTGAATTCAAAAGAGGAATTACTTTACTATAGAATATTTAGAAACCTTTTCGGCGAATTCGAAGATCTCTCATGGATGGGTAGAACGAAAAAAACACGCTTTGACTGCTGATCTTCAGGTGCAGATTGTGTTCGTTTGCTATTCGTAAATAAATGCAATTCATCTCATTATAAAATAGGAGCACAATCCTAGTAAATATGTAAAATTAGTGAATAGGATGAACTTTATTTATGAGCGTATTGTCTTCCTTCCGAAAAATCGTAAAACCTCTGACCGTTGACGAGCGGAAAGAGATACTGTCCCAGATTAGGCAGTCATCAACACCTGGTTTTGATTTCTTCCTTCTTGTGGTCCTTTCATGCGCCATTGCTACGTTGGGATTGGTGACCAATTCCGCCGCGGTCATCATTGGGGCAATGCTTGTGGCACCGCTAATGTCTCCCATCATCGGAATTGGACTTGCTTCGGTGATAGGGGACGAAAAATTACTGCGCAACGCTCTGGTCACCCTCTTTCTCGGAGCGCTGCTGGCAATCCTGCTTTCTTTTATGATGACATTGATCAACCGCTTCCTACCGTTCGTTTCTTTGCAGGAATTACCGGTTGAGGTGCTCGCCAGGACTCGCCCAACGCCAATAGACCTGATCATCGCCCTCTCAGGCGGGTTGGCAGCCGCTTATGCCATGACACGCGAAAACCTGTCTGCGGCCTTGCCGGGCGTTGCCATTGCCACGGCATTGATGCCACCATTGTGCACCATTGGTGTCGGACTGGCCCTGGTGCGCTGGGATGTTGCCGGTGGAGCAACACTACTATTCCTCACCAATACCATCACGATCGCGTTCGCGGCGGCTATTGTACTTTTCGCTCGCGGTTTTTCTGCCGGCCGTCGCAAAAAAGACCAGGTGATGCCGCGCAGCTTATGGGTGTCTGCCGCATTGGTAGTTGTCCTGCTTATCCCGCTTACTTACTACAGTTACAGGTTCTTCCGCGACGCCACGAACAACCGCCGCATCCATGAAGTGGTGACAAATGAAACCAGGAATCTCTACAACGCAGAGGTTGTTGAATTGGATGTCACCCACCTCGATAATGGGCTGGATATGATGCTCACGATGCGTACCAACAACATGCTGAATTACGAAGAAACAATTGCTTTGCAAAAAGCTATTGTAGATGGGTTAAACCAACCGGTAACATTAAAAGTAAACCAGATCTTTGTTGAACAATTGGATCCGATGATTCCGCCAACTCCGACGGTGACTCCATCACCAACTGCCACTGCCACACCCGGCCCGACCCCCACCAACACGCCATTACCCACTGTCACAGCTACAGCCACGGCCACATCCACCAGCACTCCATCGGGCGCAGAGGTTTGGCTGCGCGAACTTCCGGGACTTGAAATGTACCAGAACCCCGGTGGACCTGTGATAGGCTTAATGAAAGAAGGTCAACCCATCACAGTGTTGTATGGAAAAGTAATATTTGAAGGACTTACATGGATCGAAGTCATGGATGAAGAAGGCCGCGTCGGCTGGATGCCGGAAATCTACCTTGTGCGCGAGACCCAAACCCCCACACCAAAACCATAATTCTTGGTTCGAGTAAAGGGAACTAGACTCCCGGGAAACTCAACTGAATTATTCCCTTTTACCTTTGTACATCGCGAGCGCGCGCTGCCGCGCCTCTGCGTGGTCAACGATCGGCGCGGGGTAACCCTGCCCGATCATGACACCGGCCGCACGCTGCTCGTCAACAGGCATCTCCCACGGTGTTTGGATATACCTGCCAGGGACATCTGCCAGTTCCGGCAGCCAGCGGCGTACATAGGCACCCAGCGGATCGAACTTCTTGCCCTGCAGGATCGGGTTGAATATCCGGAAATACGGAGCGGCGTCCGTGCCGGTGCCCGCCGTCCACTGCCAGCCGCCGTTATTGGCAGCCGGGTCGCCATCCACCAGGTGGCGCATGAACCAGCGTTCACCCTCCTGCCAGTTGATCAGCAGGTCCTTCACCAGGAAGGAGGCTGTGATCATACGCGCGCGGTTGTGCATCCAGCCGGTTTGCACCAGCTGGCGCATGCCCGCGTCCACCACCGGGTATCCGGTAAGTCCCTGCTGCCAGGCGCGCAGGTGCTGCTCATCACCACTCCAACGGATACCGCGAAAGGCCGGGTTGAAAGCCGTGCCGAGCACGTACGGGAAGTGATAGAGGATGGATTGATAGAACTCACGCCAGATCAACTCGTTCAGCCAGACCTCTGCACCTTTGCGGCTGTCCGGGCTGCCTTCATGGATCGCCTGCAGCGCCGCTGCCGCGGCACTGCGCGCGGATAAGAGACCAAACCTCAGGTAAGGTGATAAGGCTGATGTACCCTCCAGGTCCATGCGGTTGCGGTCGTCCGGGTAATCGCTTACCAACCCCGAGAGAAAACCTTCAAGCCGGCGCCCTGCCTCGTCTTCTGAAGCCGGAAAACCCGCGGGAGCTTCTGCATCGGGTAGATCGATTGAGGGTAACTCGGGGAGCGGCGGCAGGCCGGCAGGCGCGGGCAGCGGGTGCCCGTTGAAAGGCAGCGCTTTCCAGGCGCGGCTGAAGGGGGTGAAGACCGTGTATGGTTTACCATCCGCACGGGTAACAGCCGGCGGCGGATGCACCCCGAGACCATGCACCAGGCGCAGGTTCACCTGGCGCGCTACCGCGGCATCCCGGTTCGCAGCGTACGGAGAGTAATCTTCCTCTGCGAACACGTGAGTTGCAGCGCTCTCAGCAGCGAGCCCGGGGATTTCAACAAGCGGGTCGCCGCGGCGAACAACCAGACCCGAACCCTTTTTTTTGAGTTCGCTTTCCAGCGACTTTAACGCTGCAAAGAGGAAAGCCTGGCGTTTCTGCGCCGGTTTTTGCAGCAGGTTATCATCCAGCACAAATACTGGGACAACCCCTCCTCCCTGCGCCAGCGCAGAAGCGAGTGCGGGGTTGTCGCGCAAGCGCAGGTCCCGCCGGATCCACCACAGGTTCATTTTGTCTCTCCCTCGTGTCAGCGGATCAATGCTTGCCGCCCCTGGCGAGACCCATGATCTCATCCCGGGTGCTGTAAATTTGAACCAGCTTGCCATCGCGCATCATGAGCACGCGGTCCACATACTCAACCATGCGCAGGTCATGCGTCACCATGATCCCTGCGCGCTTCTGCTCGTGGATCAACCCCGCAAAGGTCTCCACCACCTGGTAGGCGCGTTCCGTATCCAGGCTGGCAGTGGGCTCATCTGCCAGCACCAGGCTGGGGTTGTGAATGAGCGCGCGGGCGATGGCTACCCGCTGCTGCTGCCCGCCGGACATCTGACCGGGCAGGTTGTGCAGGCGTTCCCCCAGTCCGAGGCGCGCCAGCAGTTCACGCGCGCGCAGCTTACCGGCTTTATCCAGCCGGTCATTGAGCCGCAGCATCAGTTCCACATTCTCCACCGCGCTCAGGTAAGGCACCAGGTTGTTCGCCTGGAAGGTAAAGCCGATCTTTTCGCGGCGCATGGCAACGCGCTCCTTTTCTCCCATCGTCGCCAGGTCTACGCCATCCAGCAGGATCTGCCCTTCGCTGGGCTGCAGCAGCGCAGCCAGCATCGAAAGCATGGTGGTTTTACCGGATCCGCTTGGCCCCACCAATGCGACGAATTCTCCCGCCGCGACTGACAACGATACCGCGTCCACCGCCTGGATGGTACCGAAATCAGTTTGATAGGTCTTGGTGACCGCTTTGGTTTCTAACGCAGATGAATTCATATTGATCATCATGAGGATAATCCCAACGCTTTCAACGGTTCAATCCGCACCGCGTAACGGATCGAAACCAAGCCGCCAAGCGGTCCGATCAGCAGCAGCGCCACCAGCGCCAGCGCGGAGGTGGTGCCGTTAAATACGATAGGCACCGTCGGCGGGAAGGTCAACGAAAACAGCAAGGCCAGCAACCCGCCAATGGCCACACCAATTATGGTGACAACCGTGATCTGGATGACCGACGCCCAGGCCACAACCGGGTTGGATGCGCCGATTGCCTTCAGGACGCCGATCTGGGCAACCTTCTGCAGGATCTGGATCTGGAAAAACCCGCCGATTACCAGGATGCCGATAAAGAGGGTGAACCCGCCCTGGGTGTTGAGCGTACTCTGTTGCGCCGAGTAACCCGGCAGCGCCTGGATGGCCTGCTTTAGCGTTGCCGCTTCAACATTGTTCACCTGGCTGTTGATGCGCTGCTGCACCTGGGCGGCGGTTTCAGGGTCTTCCAGTTTAACCAGCACTACATTGGCGATCGGATTGGAGAGGTTGACCTCAGCCTCAGATTTCGGGCGGATGCGGTCCCAGGTGTAAAAGGGAACGAACACGGCTGGCTGCAACGCGTACTGCTGTCCATCTGAAATCCCTACCACCTGCAGGGTAAAGAACTCGTCTTTTGTACCCTGTGTGACGCGGATCGTCACCGCATCCCCCACCTTGAGATCGGTGCGAAAGGCGGTGTTGCTATCAATGATGACCTCGTCAGCCAGGTCAGTGCTCAGTTGCCGACCTTCTGCTACCGCGGGTTCACCGATCCGGCCTGGTTCTACACCGAGGAGGGCGACCTTCAAAGGCTCAGCATCTCCCGAGAGGATCAGGTTGCCGTTGGCCGTTCCCAGCATCGCAGCATCCGCCACACCCGAGACGCGCCGTACCGAATTCAACCGGTTCCTGTCAAGCCGGCTGGCAGCGATGAGAAAATCTGATTTTGCCTGGTACACGATGAGTTCTCCATCCAGTTTGGAGATGTATTCACGGTTTCCATTTCCCAACCCCTCTCCGAGCGCGGCGATGAACAGCACCAGGAGGGTGATCAGGGCAATGACCAGGCTCACCAGCAAAAACCGCCCCCGGTTGCGCCAAACCTCTTTAACCGCCAGGTAGGAAGCAATAGAAAAGATTTTCCGCATAATGGTTCAATCCCTTCAGGGCTCGAAATAGATGGCTGCGGTCATTCCCCAGCGCATACGCGGGTCAATCTCGGCAACTTTGATGGTGACAGTGTAGGTGGTATCACCGCGCTTTTCTTCATAACGCGCGTTGATGTTGGTCACCTCACCAGTGAGTTTCAAATCGGGCAGGGCATCCAGGGCAACTTCGACCCGGTCGCCAACAGTGATGCTTGCGACCTGTGTTTCACCCAGGTTGTCAGTCTTCACAATCCAGCTGGAGATATCAGCCACAACCATCACCGGCGTTCCGGCTGCGACCATCTGACCGGGCTGCAAACTGAGGTCCATCACGGTACCCCCCAGGCTGGCGGTCAAATCTTCGGCTGCCGCCCATGCCTCGGCGCTCGCCATCCCCGCCTCCGCAGAAGCCAGGCGGGCTTCAGCGGCTGAAAGCTCAAACGGATCAATACCATCGCCCTGCTGGATCCGGGTCAGGGCATCCTGCGCCAATGTCAACGCGGCGCTGGCGGCATCCCGCTCAGATTTATTTTCATCAGATGTGTTCGCGTCGAAAGCAGCCTGAGCGCTTTCAAACACCTCTAGCGCGTTGATCACACTCAACTCGGCCTGCGCCAATCTCTGATCAGCCTCAGCTTTTAAAGCGTCCAGCGCTTGCTGTGCGGAGAGCACTTCCTCTTCAGCCCGTGCCAGCACCAGCGCGGCATCCGCAGATGGCTGCAGACTGGCAAGCGGGTCTCCTTCGTTTACCACATCCCCATCGTTCACATTCACGTCAGCAACTTTTCCTGCAAGGATGAAGGACTGGTCCAACCATTTTACCGGCAGCAGGCGGCCTTCGGCAATCGCCGCGGTCGGCGAAGCCGGTTCAATCGCGGCAATTGGTTCGGTATTTGTCTCCGCGCATGCGGTCAGAGCCAGAACACTGATAATGATGATCCCGAATACTAAGAAGCTTTTTTTCATTATTGAATCTCCAAGTTCCTGATAATGATTACACACCCGGACCCACAGGTCCGTCAAAAGGTTGATCCCAGCCGGTGGAAAGCACGCCGCTCAACAGCAGAGAAAGCGGGGGATGATCCGCGATGTGATCGTAATAAAATGACAGCACAATACGCCCATCCTTCGAGATGATGAATGTGCCTGACATCTGCATGGCATCCTGACTTTCAGGAGGGTTTTCAACGCGGTATCCTTTTTTGCGCGCCCGTGATATCGCGGACCATACCCGCGGATTGAGGAAGGTCTGGAAGAGCGTGCCCCTTTCGAGGCCGTACGCTTCATAAGCTTTGCGTTCAGGATCTGCCAGGGTACGCAGCCCGGGAGCGAAGTCAGCGGCGAAGAGCGCGGTGGATTCAGGAGTGCCCTGGGTAATGACCACAAGGTTTAAACCCGCGGCCTCGATCTCCGCTTTTCCTGAAACCAGCTCATCCAGCATTTCCTTGCACTGGGTGCAGCCGAAGTGCCTTGTAAAAGCCAAAAGCAGCGGACGTTCCTTCCACAGGTCAGAAAGTCTGACCGGGTTTCCGTCAACATCCCGCAGCACCAGGTCCGGCGCCGCGTGGTAAAAATTGAGTTGCCTGTTCTTTTTCATTTGTCTCCTTGAACTCACTGCCCGGCAGTGTGGTTTTCAGATAAATAAGAATCAATAATGTCGGTAATGGGCTGTCCTTCCTGCCCAAAATGCTCAAGCAGAACATCCCGAAATGCACTCAAATATGGAAACAACATGGAGGAAGGGAGATTTCTGGCGGTCAGCATGTTCCCGATCCAGACCAGGTCCGCGCGGATGAACCCCGGGTCACCGAGCTTTAATGCCGCGATCAACCCGTTGCCAAAATACGCATTTGCCTCGTTCAAAAAATCGAACGGCAGCGCGCCCTTATTGGCGATTTGATTGAGTTGGAGTTCAACAGCCACGCGCTTTTCCTGGAAGCGCTGGATCAGGTCTAGATACCCTGCGCTTGAAGCAACCGGCGCGAGTGCGGCTGCCGGGTTGCGCAGCAGTGTTTCGATGGTGGTGATCCCCTCTTCGATGCTCTCCCCCAAAAAGTACCCGGGGATGCGTGCGCGGATTCCGGGAACCCGGTTGAAGATCAACCCACCGTACGCCAGCGGTTTGCCGGATGCCCGCAGGGCGCTGAACACCTCATTCAGACTGGCGGCGCTGACGATTGTTTGCGCTGTCATGACCACCAGGTCCGGGTTGATGCTCAATGTTGTCGTCACCACGCGGTCCACCGGAATATCAGCTCCGAGGTTAACCACCTTCCACCCGCGCCGCCGCAGCAAAAGATCGAGCAGGAGCACCGGAAAGGTATGCCACTCGCCTGCCGGACAACCAAGTAACACGGTTTGCCTGTGGCTCGGGAGCGGCGCCAGGCTCATCAGGGTATCCAGACGCCTGTTGGCGAGAGAGGAAGCAAAATGCTCCTGCTGCACAGAGACCTTATCAGCATACCAACCGGATCCAATTTCATTCAGGCCTTTCTGCAAAAGTCCAATACACACAGCCTCAAGCGCATAAAGGGTAAAGGCGCGGTTAAGGACCTCTTCGGCCTCGGTACTATTGAATCGCATGCAGGCATCCAGCCAGCGCCGGCGCAGCGCCTCCAGGCTGTTGGCGTTATCATCCACGACGCTCATGTTACGTGGAATCCCGGTAGAGGAAAAAGAAAGGGGATCCCTTCCGTCCTCGATGATCGAACGCCACAATTCGACTGCGCTGCTTATGGAGAGCCCTTCCGCCTGTTTGGCCTTGAGCCACTTGAGGGTCTCAATATCATAGGCCGAATAAAGTCGGTGCCCGCCGCTGCTGCGCTGCGGCCTGGGCAACTGGTAACGCCTCTCCCAGGCGCGAATCAGGTCAGCTTTTAAGCCTGTTTCGCGCAACACCGCGCTCAGATTGTAAAGAGGTGCGCGATCTGGATTATTCATCTTGCCCCGGATATTCAGTAATTTCCTTCATAGTAGTTCACCGTTTTTGTCTCAGTGGATAGATTGTATAGCATTGTACAATTATTGTCAATATATTATTGTACAATATATTGACATTACAGAACGCATTTGATACTATTGGCACATTGAAAAAAAACGGTTATCTGATTTATATTGGTTATTTGGAGGGAAAATGAGAGTGATCATCGCGGGTGGCACAGGATTGATCGGCAGGGCATTGACAGCGAGCCTGCTTAAGGATGGCCACGAAGTGATCGTGCTCAGCCGCGGCGCAGCCGCACCCGTTGATTTTCCAGGAGAAGCACGCCTGGTCAGGTGGGACGGAAGAAGCGCTGAAGGCTGGGGGAAACTAATAAACGAAGCTGATGCACTGGTCAACCTGGCAGGCAAAAACCTGTCGTCCGGCAGGTGGACCTCAAAACGCAAGCAATCCATCCTCTCAAGCCGTGTTAACGCTGGAAAAGCCTTCGTGCAGGCGCTGCAGCAGGCTGATAAACTTCCAGCGGTACTGGTTCAGGCATCTGGCGCGGGGCATTATGGGGTGGAAAACCCGGCTCTCCTGGATGAAAACGCGCCAATTGGCAACGACTTTCTCGCAGGCATTACAAAACACTGGGAAGACAGCACGCTGCCGGTTGAAGCAATGGGGCTGCGCCGGGTCATCATTCGTTCCGGCGTGGTGCTCAGCAGGACTGGCGGCGCTCTGTGGCTCATGCTGCTGCCTTTCAGGCTATTTGTGGGGGGTCCTCTCGGCAAGGGCGACCAATGGCTCTCATGGGTTCATATTGAAGACGAGGTGCGCGCCATTCGATTCCTGATCGAAAACCCTGAAGCAAAAGGGGCTTTCAATATTTCCGCGCAGGCTGTCTCTAATAAGCAATTTGCCAATGCCGCTGGAAAAATAATGCGCCGCCCTTCCTTCATTCGAGTACCCGCGTTCATGCTGCGCCTTGTTCTTGGCGAGATGAGCACCATGGTTCTTGAAGGTCAGCGCGCATCTTCGAAAAAACTGACCGATCTTGGTTTCCGATTTAAGTTCCACGAAATTGAATCCGCCCTCAAGGATTTGATCTGATCATATACTGGTTAAATAAAACACGATACACAAAAGGGAGATAACACATGAAAGACAAAGTTCGCCAGATCGCAGTCATTCTTTCCATCCTGGTCACCATTGCAGTGAATTCGCTCGCCAACATCCTGCCGCTTAACGGGGTGAATACCGGTCAGATCTCTGACCGCTTCCAGGTTTATTTCACTCCCGCCGGGTACGTCTTTTCCATCTGGGGGCTCATCTACATTGGTCTGATCACTTTCGCGGTCTTCCAGGCGCTGCCTTCACAGCGAGAGAACCCCCGCCTGCGCGCCACCGGTTGGTGGATCGTGCTGGGCGGGATAGCCAACAGCATCTGGATCTTCCTGTGGCACTACGAGGTCTTTCCGCTGACCATCATTGCCATGCTGGTGCTGCTGCTCACCCTTATCATCACCTACCTGCGCCTGGGCGTCAACCGCGTAAAGGTCTCAAGATCCGAAAAACTGGCAGCCCACCTGCCTTTCAGCATCTACCTTGGCTGGATCACCGTCGCCACGGTGGCTAACATCACCTCCCTGCTCGACTATCTCAAGTGGGATGGTCTGGGCGTCTCACCGGTCACCTGGATGTGGATCATCCTCGGCGCTGTTCTGGTGATCGCGCTTCTTATGAACTTTACGCGGCGCGCAATACTTTGTGCAATCGGCAGGCAGTCCATCCATCACCATCAGCCTCACCCAGTGCGATAAGGAACGTCCGTATTTTGCCTACCTGCACCAGTACTTTGCCAAGGTGCTGCGCGATAACCTGAAGAAGGAAACCGTTGTCGTAGGTTCAAATTATTCGGTGTTCGGAAAAGGCAAGAACAAGCTGCATGCGGTCACTGAAGAAGACAGCTCGCTGCTCACCTACGGAGCGCAGAACATTGAAAAGGGGTACGTGGATATGATCGCCCTTGGACGCCAATCCTTCGCTGATCCCCTGCTACCGCTCAAGTTCCGCGAAGGTCGCGAGAACGAAATCAACTGGTGCACCGCCTGCGATAACTGCCTCGAACTGCTCATCCAGCAAAGCCCCATCGGCTGCTGCACCTACAACAAGTTTTACACCAATGTGCTGGTGCAAACCCGCAAAGAAAAAGGCCGTTTGACGGTGGATCACACATAGATCCTTTTTTGCAGCACCGATAATTAACTCACATGAAAGGCACTCCAAGAAAAGGTTGACCCTGGAGTGCCTTTTCTACTGCTGAGCAGCCGGATTATCGTTATAATGGAGCAAAACAAGGCGGATCAATGATCATTAATGAGTTAAATTACCGCGGCTGGGAAAACAGCCTTCAGCTCACTCACGGCGGGCTAAAGCTTGTCATCACTTCCATCGTGGGTCCCCGCATCATCTTCTGTGGGTTTCAGAATGGGGAGAATTTGTTTTATGAACACCCGCAGCAGATTGGAACGACAGGCGGGGACACCTGGAAAACCTATGGCGGTCACCGCCTTTGGTGCGCGCCAGAGGAGAAGGAATTCACGTACGCACCGGATAACTTCCCGGCTGCGGTCGCAGCGGGATCAGAGCGTGTGAGTATCACCGCTCCTGTTGAGAAAAGCGGCGTACAAAAAACCGTCACGATCTTGCCTATTGAAGGGCGAAACGGTTTTAGAGTGGAGCACCAGGTAAGCAATCTTGGTGACTCCCCCCTGCGGCTGGCGCCCTGGGCGCTGAGTGTGATGCGCGCCGGCGGCATAGCGGTAATCCCGCACAACCTCGATAGACCCCGCCAGCTGCTGCCCACGCATAGCATCAGCCTTTGGGGGTACACCGATTTGAGCGATGCGCGCTGGCTCTGGGGTGAACGGTATGTTCTGCTCAGGCAGGATCCAGGTGCTGCGACACCCCAGAAGTTCGGCCTCCAGAATCCTTACGGCTGGGCTGCTTACGCAGTAAATGATCAGTTATTTGTGAAACGCTTTAACTGGCTGCCGGAAGCAACTTATCCGGATCTTAATGTGAACTTTGAAGCCTACACTGATAAAGACATCCTGGAACTGGAAACGCTGGCACCGCTGGCGGAACTAAAACCCGGAGAGTCTGTGACCCACATTGAAGAATGGTCCATTTTTCACGGCGTACCGCTGCCGCGCACTGAAGCGGATGTGGACAGGACCATCCTTCCCATGTTAGCGTAAAAACTGGCGGTTTTATCACAACCGGGATTACACCCGGCTGTGCGTTATTGAGTGCGGGTCACTTTACTGAGACCTGCCGGATTATCAGGATCGAGCCCCTTATGGCAGGTGAGATGGTATGCGAACAGCTGCCCGGGGATGATGGCAATGAGCGGGGTTAACCACTCAGGAACTCCCGCCGGCAGGCGCAGCCCGGCGCGCGAAAGTTGCAGCACCTCATCACTATCAGTGATGGAAAAAATCCCCACCTGCCGGTCCGCACGCAGGTGCTTGAGCAGGTCATAGAGCGGTGCGTAAGCAGGACCACCCGGCGCGACCGTGAACACGGGGAAGTCATTCTGCACCATGGCGATGGGTCCGTGTAAAAAATCAGCCGACGAATATGGTTCAGCCATCACCCCTGCAAGTTCTTTGAGCTTGAGCGACCACTCGTACACGGTCGAATAGTTGTATCCGCGTCCAAGAACCACACAGCGATCCATCTCGCTGTAGTAGCTTGCGTGGTGCGCGAGCGCTTCCTCCTGCACCAGCATCTCCTCCATCCAACCCGGTACACATTCCAGCTTAAGCCGCATTTCCGCATTTTCCGCCAGCTCAGCCGAGAGCAGCACCAACGCCGCCAGTGAACTGGTGTAGGATTTTGTAGCCGCCACCGCATATTCCGCTCCACAGCTGATATCAAGAATAAACTCGGCCGCGTCTGCCATCGGTGAAACCGGGCTGTTGGTCACCGCCAGCGACATGGCACCCTGCCGCCTGGCTTCCTCCATCACACTGATGATATCCGGCGACCTGCCCGATTGCGACACCCCGATGACCAGCGCATTTTTTAGTAAAGGCGGCTGATGGTAAAGACCAAAAAGAGAAGGCGAAGCCAGTGCCATCGGCAATTGATTGACAGCCCCGAAAAGGTATTGGGCGTACTTGCCCGCGTTATCAGATGTGCCCCTGGCAGCGAGGTACACATAATCCACCCCGCGCGCCCGCACCTGCCCGGCAATGGTGCTGATGGCTTCAGACTGCGTTGCCAGCAATCGCCGGATCGCTTCAGGTTGTTCACGGATCTCATCGATCAGGCTCATGATCCCTTTCCTGTTGCTCCATTAAGATAACAGGTTTTCAAGCAGCTTCCGCGCCCGCACCAGTTCCTCCGCCGGATCGTGGTCGAGCGTGTGATTCTCAACACTGATGACACCCCTGTAACCGGTCGTGATCAACGCCTTCACACACTCCTCCACCGGCACGCAGCCACGGCCATAACCGCAGTTGATGTGTTCTTCACCCGGCAGCACATCCTTGAGGTGCACATGGAAAATATGCCCACAAAGGTCACGAACCGCCTGCGCGGGATCGTAACCGTGGGTGGCGTACCAGCCGGTATCGAGCGCCGTGCCGATCATGCCATCCCCGCCGTCACCGATCTCTGCCAGCATTTCAGCTGGTGTCAGTTCCACTTCGTTCTCAATAGCCAGCCTGAGGTGATGGCGCTTAAGTGTTTCGATCACAAACTCCCTGTCGCTGTGGTAGAGCGCGGTGGTTCCGCTCAAGAGGGGCGCACCAATCCCTGCCGCCAGGCTGCAGGCAGCTGTGAATTCCGCCCTGGTTGCGCCGAATTCACCCGCCAGGCTGGTTGGTGTCACACCCCGGCTGCGCAGCACTCTTACTGCCGCTGCCACATGGCCGGCTTCTGCCCATTGCCAGTTCAGTTCAGCCGGCTGCCATACATCCATCCGGGAAAAACCAAGTTCCCTCACCTGATCGATGAGCCGCTCAAAACGCGGTTCAAAGGTGGTCAGCGGCGCGAAGTGGCTGCTGAGCGTGGTGACGCATTCCTCCCAGGCGCCGGGCGGGTTGTGATCGAAACCGCTGGCAACAAAACTGGAGCCGTGCAGGGCGATGCGCATTTCATGTCCCTTCTGATCCAAGACGCGCCGCTTCACCAGCGAGCCCATGCGGCCGCAACGCCGCCAGGATCTGCTGCAGCACAGCGATATCCGCACGCGCATCCGCTGCATCAGTGAGAGGATGGATGTCGCTCACCACACAATGATGAAATGCCAGCAGCTCCTGCTCAAAAGCTTCTTCAAAAGACACGGTGACCTTCTCCTCCACCGCGGCTCCTTCATTCATATGCTGATGCAGCAACAAGGTTGGAAAATGCCTGAGATACGGCGACGGAAACTGCAGGCGCAGGCGCTGGCTGCCAGACATCAGGGCGATTTCCTGGAAGTAATCACGCAATTCAGGCAGGAACACCCAGGTGTAAACCACCCTGAGCGCAGCGGGATATTTTATGGTGGCAGTAATCGCGCCGGGTTTTTCACCTTGCGGCCAGTGCTCGGCAAAGAGCACCTTTACCGGCTCGCCCAACAGACCGCGCATGGCGTTAATATCGTGCACCATGCTGCCCAGTAGAACATCGGTGTACTCCGCGCGCAGGTAAGGCGCGATCTCGCCCACAGCATTGGTGACCGTCCGGGCATCCTGCGCCTGCAATTGCCTGATCAATTCCGGCGCGACATCGTCAGCCGGGAGGATGCCCTGGAATTTAAGATACCCTTCCTCATCCGGGTGCAGCGTATTGATCTGTACATAACGGATTTCACCCATCTCCGCCAGCAGCTGCTTTGCACGCAGGTAAGCGGGATCGTACCGCTTCATGTAACCGACCATTAATTTTCGGTTTTTAATCCGCGCCAGCTGCTCCAGTTCATCCGCTTCTGCGAGTGAATAGCACAACGGTTTTTCGACGAATACATGCCTGCCAGCCTGTAACGCCGCGCGCACCTGCGGGGTGTGGTCGCCGCCGGTGGTTACCAGAACAGCATCCAGGTTTAACGCCAGCAATTGCCGGTAATCGGTATAACGCTGCTGCGGCGGTACGCGGTAGCGCCCTCCTAATACAGCAAGCACCTTGGCGGAGAGATCGCATAACGCGGAAATTTCAAAACGTTCCGGGTTCTTCTCAAGGAACGGCAGGTGCATCATCTGCGCAATGCCCCCGCAGCCAATGACACCTACGCGCAGTTTTTCGATCCCAATCATATTCCTCCGCCTGAGCCTTCGAGATGGGTCAGAGATCAATAATTGATTTCAATGACCCTGGTTACTTTCACATCCAGCACCCCTGTCTTGATCTGTACCAGGCCTGCTTCTCCAGCGTACCAGCCGCTTTCCATATTCTCCCATTCCAGCATATCTGCGGCTTCAAGCAGCGGAAAACCATTCATGATGACGATTTGCGGTTTTCCTTCCGCCGGACTGTTTAATTTAAGAACAGTATTGCGAACGCTGCTGGCAGAATCGAATGTCCCATCTGCCCCACTTACCGTTACTGTCACCCGGTTGCCTTCCAACTGCTGGGTAATGCGCGTTGTTCTGACCTCGCCTGACTGGTAAGCAATGGTCGTTCCATCATCCTCATAGAGGAGAAATTCACTCGCCTCTGTACCGGCGGCAATCCGTAATACAAGTTCATCCCGCCGGCTGCCATCCAGGCGCGCGCCGGTGATGTTCATCGTCTGATCATCTACATACATCAACGGGATGATCGCCCCCGCGCGCATGAAGAGTGGCAGCCGGTAAACGCCTTCACTGACAATGGGATATTTTTCCAGCCACTGCCCCGAGCTTGTTTTCCGCTCGCCGGTGTAGTAATCAACCCAGTCCCCTGCGGGCAGGTAGACATCCACAAATTCCTGGTACAGGGTGGCTGAATGCACTGTCAGAAGATCGTAGCCCAACATTTTCTGGCTGCCCAGTTCCCGCACTGAATCATCCTCCTGGTAATAGTAGAGCAGCGGCGGGAACACCGGTTCACCGTAGCGGTACGCGCGGTGCGCCAGTGAATACAGGTAGGGGCTCAGCTCATAACGCAGGCGCACGTTCGCGAGATTGCTCGCAAGATCACCCACGCGGTCTGGCGCAGTCTCGTTGCAGTTGCACAGGTTTTGCGTGTGCACCCTTAAAGGCACGTCCAGCAGCGCACCTGAAGCCAGCCAGGGGGTATAGATATTATCAATACCGCCCACTGCGCCGGAGCGGTAAAAACCTCCGATATCCGATCCGAAGTAATCCATGCCCGAGAGCGACATATTTCCCTGCACCTGCAGGTGCGCCGCCAGGCTCTCGAGGTTGGCGCCGATATCTCCAGACCACATGCTAACGGCGTAACGCTGGCTGCCGGGTGCGCCTGAGCGCGACATGATAAACGGCCGCTGTGCTACGCCGTTGCGGGCGTAGCCTTCAAACACGCTCTTGCTCCAGAAAAGATTGTATAGATTGTGGATATCGAATTGGTTGTGCAGGTCAGTGTACCCGTCCTTGACCCCGTGATACCAGGAGACCGCGTCGAATATCTCCGGTTCACCCAGGTCAGTCCAATGGGCGATGACGCCGATATCAATCAGCGGCTGACGTTTTTCATCATGCCAGTAAGCCGCTCCCTCAGTGTGGGTCCAATCCATCATGCCGCCGATCCCCCACCAGGGGTTGGAGGTGAGGTACACCGGATCGCAGCCCTCACACTGCCTGACAAGGTACCCTTTTTCCGCCAGGTCGGTGTACTCCGGCAGACCGGCGCTGATGTAAGGTTCCTCGATGGTCATGATGCCGACACCCTGTTCAGCGTAACCGGCTATGCGCTCCGCAGGGTCAGGGAAGTTCTCTAAATCCCAATTCAACCCGCCCATCGAGCTTTCGATCGAATCGGATCGAATACCGCCAAACCATTGGAGGTCAAGCACGAAGCCGTCCACAGGGAATTTATTGGCGCGCAGTGAAGCGAGCTTGTCCTCCAGTTCTGCCCAGTTGTCATACCCGTATTCAGAGACCCATAAACCCAGCATCTTTTTAGGCGGCACCGGCGGGGTGCCGGTTAGAGCCATGTAATCGTGCCGCAGTTCCGGCAGGTTGGCCCCGGTAATGACGTAGAATCGCACCGCGTCGCCGGCAATGTTGATATCCCAGGGAGATTTATTGAAGATCCAGGTCTGCGCAGCCGGATTGTCAATGAAGAGGGCATAATTCTTATCCTTCTCTCCTAAGAAGTACGCAATCGAGAATTGGGCGTTTCCCACCAATCCCTGGCTGAAACCCGTCATGGCATTGCCCTGGTCAACCCCCGGGAAGCGCACCTTACCAAACCAGTTGCCATTTGTCTCACCGGGGGTGAGGAATTGCTCTCCAAGCCCGTAGATGTCTGTGATATCAGGTGAGTCAATTGCGAGGTGTTTGCGGTACCCTTCCATATCCGCCGGGCAAATGCGGGTGAACTCCCAACCGGGTTGTTTCGTCAAGTCAGTGACCGTGAGGCATAGATCACGATCTACCGCCACCCTTAGGGCAGCTGTCTGCAGGCTGCCATCTTCGCCAAGGTGGAACACTCCCGGACCCGCATGGTTCACCTGCTGCACCATTGGAGAAGTCCAGAGCGGCTGGCTGAGGTCATGACTCGCCCCCTGGTCGGCGTACTCCACATGCAGCAGGTCATCCTCCAGGAATTCAACGATCAGGCAAAAAGCCTCAGTACAGTAACGGGTGCGCGCCCCGTCTTCAAATACCTCGGGCGATATTACCTCCAGTTCGGCAGTTGTGTCCACTTCCAGCACTGCTGGTGCGCCGTCTGAGGGGTCAGCTTGCGCTGTGCAGGCTGCCGCGAGCAAAATAACAAATATGGAAACAAGTAATAATGCGTATTTTTTCATCGCACCCTCTGATCTTCACGCGGGTATAGGACTACCTGATTTCATTATACGGTTTTTGGGGCGGAACTTAGCGGGAAATAAGATTAGAGGAACTACCCCACCTGCCCGCCGCCCGGGTGTATATAGGGAGTGTTCACTTCCTCATCCACCGCTCTGCCCGGTTTGGCTTTTAAGAGGTCGTCGAAAAGGGGTAAAACACCGCTGGTCCACGCCTTCCAGGCGTAAAGATACATGGCAGCAGACCAGGCCTGGTGCGCATATCCCATCGGGTGACCGGTCCGGCCGTGCATCCATTCGTTGAATTCCCAGGGTGCACTGGACCCCTGTTGGTTGGCGTGCGCCAGCTGCACCAGCAGTTTCTCGGCTTCCGCATGCCAGCCGCAGCGCGACAGGGCTGCGATGTGAAAGCCGCCAACCATCGGCCATATGCCGCCGTTGTGGTACTGGTCCGGCAGGTTGAGATTCCTGCTGCGGTAGTACTCCCGCCACGAGGCCTCACCCGGGTAGATGGGTGGATGGATAGCCTTGGTCGGATAAGGCTCAGCCATTCCCACCTGCTGCATATAACGCAGGATGTGGTCAGAACGGTGCCCATCGGCGATGCCGGTGAGTATCGCAAGCACATTGGCCAGGCTGTCGCACCAGTCGCCATATTCGCGGAACGCCACCCAGGGCAGGTAGAAAGGCCGGCTGGAGATGGTGCCGATATTGTAGTAGAGCATGAACCATTCCAGGCGGATGGCTTTGAGCTTTTCCAGGTGTTCGGCGAAGTGTGATGCCACCCAGCAGCGGTCGATCCAGAAGAGCAGGTTGAGACGCTCGTGAATCGAATCCGCGCTGATGTGACAGGGCATCACCTGAAGATCAGCGGGCATTTCGCGGCTTAATTCTTCGCAAGCCAGGGTGGCGGCGTAGAAAAGCGTGTTGTCGTACAGCGTGTTGTAGCGCACAGCGATCAGGTCCATCCAGTTGCCGGCTTCGGGGATTTCGAGCAGACCGCATTCATTCATGTCCTGGTACTGCAGCCAGGTTAGGGCGTTGGTGATGCGCGGCCAGTTGCCGGCCAATGCAGTTTTGTCACCGCTGGCACGGTAAAGCGCATACTGACCGAGGATGTACCACAGGTTGGCATCGCAAGAGCCGGCATTTTCGGTGCTGGTGTCACCCGTTTCAGGGTTGAGGTTGAGAGGGATCATTCCCCAACAGGATTGCGCCTGACCAATGGAATCCAGTGAAGCCCTGCCGGCATTGATCAACTCTTGATCCCCGCTGGCGAGCGCACCTAACAGCGTGATCGAGCTGTCACGGCTCCACACCTGCGGATAACCCGCCGGATCCGCCGAAGCCCTGAAGCCGTGAGGGGTGACACAATGATGCAGGATATCCAGGGCCTGCTTTGCAGCCTCATTTACCAGGTTTGTATCTTTTTGATTCATATCCGCGCCTCCAATGAAATCGACTCACCCCTTGACCGCACCGCCAAGCATGCCGCGGATGAAGTAACGCTGGAAAACGATGTAAACCAGCAGGATCGGCCCGGCAACGATCAGCGCACCGGCTGCCATGAGTGGGATATCCGCGGAATAGCGCCCCTGGAAGAATGCCAGGCCCACCGGCAGGGTGCGCATGGTTTCCTTCTGTATCATCACCAGGGCCAGCAGGAACTCGTTCCATGTCCACATGAATATGAGAACCACCAGGGTGAGCACCGCCGGGCGTGCCAGCGGCCACAGGATGCGCCACAGGATCTGCCAGCGGTTGCAGCCATCAATGGCTGCAGCATCCACCAGCTCCGAAGGCGCGGCGCTGAAGAAACTGCTCATCCACAAGGTGCCAAATGAAACACTCAGTCCGATTTGCGGCAGGATCAATGCCCAATAGGTATCCGTCAGGTGCATGTTATCCATCATGTGATACAGGGGGATGATGACCGCCTCGAAGGGTACCATGTACCCCACCAAAAGCAGCGGGTACAGGATCCTCTTGCCAGGAACCGGCAGCATGCCGAAAGCGTAACCGGTAAGCGTGGACAGGAATACGCTGATGGTCACCACAACGATCGTGACAACGACGCTGTTGCGGAAGAAGTAATTAAAACGTCCTGTTGTCCAGGCTTCTTTAAAGGATTCAATGCGCAGCTGTGAGGGCAGCGCCAGTGGTCCCTTGATGACCTCGGTGTCCGTCTTGAAGGCGCTGAAGACCAGCCCGATGATCGGCACCAGGATGAGCAGCAGGAACAGGCTGAGAATGAGGTAATTCGGCAGCAGGCGCCGCCACGCCTGGCGCTTCATGACCCCTCCTCCCCCCTGGCCTGAAAGCGCAAGATCACCAGCGAAATCACGAAAATAAGCAGCGTCATTACCGTCGCCACTGCCGAGGCGTAACCCAGTTGATTCTGCTGGAACGCCGAGCGATAGACCAGGAATCCTGTTACAAGGGTGGAATCCCCCGGCCCGCCGCGCGTGGTAACGTAAACCAGGTCGAATACACGCAGGGCAGCGATTACTGTGGTGATCAGGGCAACCCCAAGCTCGGCGCGCAGGCTGGGCAGCGTGATGTGCAGGAGCTGCCGGAATTCGTTCGCGCCGTCAAGCTCGGCTGCCTCATACTGGTCTTCAGGTATACGCTGCATCCCCGCCAAAAAAAGGACCATGCAAAAGCCGTACTGCACCCATGTTCCCACCGCGCCAACCGCGGGCAGCGCCACCTGGAAATCTCCCAACCACGCCCGCGTGAGCGCGTCCAAACCCAGAGCGCGCAACCCAACATTCAACAAACCAAAGGTCGGGTTGAAAATCCAGCGCCAGGTTACGCCTACTACCACCATGCTGAGAATTTGCGGCAGGAACAGACCGGTGCGGAAAAACGTGAGCCCCGGCAAGGGCTTGCGACCTAACAACGAAGCCAGAAACAGACCGATGACAATGGGAATAATGCTGTAGAAAATGATAAAAGTCAGATTGTTAAGCAGTGCCTTGAGGAACTGCGCATCCGTGACCAGCGCAATGTAGTTCTGGAAGCTGACGAAAACCCGGTTGCTGCTGAAACCATCCCACTCAAAAAAACTGGTGCGAAAGGTTTCGAGGATGGGGTAGAAAACAAATACCAGGTAGATGAGCAGACCGGGCAGAATATAAAGCCAACCGTGAAAACGCGACTCCCCCGGCCACCTGCGCGGGATTTTCAAATTACCGCTCCTGTAGAAGAATCTGCCCGCTTCCCCCGGCGTGGAGGAAACGGGCAGCGGTCAGCGCTAATTAGTTGCCGGCCAAAAAGGCGGCGTAATCCACCTGCACGGCGGCGGTGAACTCTTCGGGGGTTGAGACCTTACCGAATAATTTTTGCAGTTCGGCCACGATCGTGTCGTAGAAGGTGGGGGTTGCCCAGTCAATGTAATGACCTACCGCGTTTTCTGAGTTGATGGTGTTCCACGCGACCAGCGTATCATTGAACAGGGGGTTGCCTTCTGCCGTGTAGCCTTCTGGCAGGGGCATGGCGGGCAGCATGCCGGCGTCAGCCCATAACTCGGCAGCGCGCGGGCTGGTCATCCAGTCCAGGTATTCGGCAGCCAGGTCGGCTTTAGTGGTGGTTTTGCGAATGGCAAAGGGAATACCCACACCGCCGATGGCAAGCCTGGTCTGATCAGGATTTGCCGGCAGCAGGAAGAATCCGAATTCCTGGTCAGTATCGCCGACCAATTCGCCTGCCAGCCAGGAACCGGTGATGGTCATGACCCCATCAACACCAGCTTTGAAAAGCTTGTTGCTGTCATCATAGCCAATACCCGCAAAGTCAGGGCTGAAGTAACCCTTATCCACCCAATCCTGCATCACGCGGGCGGCTTCCTGGTTCTCAGGGGTATCAAAAGAGGCGTCATTGACACCGTATACGAAATTATTGATGTAATCCAGTGAAACCAGCAGGTGCTGCACAGCGCTGAATTCATGGATTGCGTTCCAGCCGTCGAGCGAACCGAATGAAATGGGTGTCATCCCGGCGTCCCTGATGCCAGCCAGAAGGCTTTCAAACCCATCAAAAGTGGTGGGAACAGTCCAGCCGTTGGCCTGGAAGAGGGTTTTATTGTAGAAAACCCCCACGACTTCAGCCGTGGGGCTCACACCATACAGGTTGCCCTGGCCGAATGTCACGCCATCGGCAGTAAAGCTGTTGCGGCTGGCAACTGATGAAGAAAACCTTTCATCCCACTTGTAGGCGGCGGCGTAATCATTGAGCGGCAGCAACAGGTCAGCCTGCACCATGGCGCCCATATCGCTGCGGCCCTGATTCACCTGCGCTACATCGGGGCCGTCTTCCTGCGCGAGCGCCAGTTTGAGGGTGACCTTCAGGTCATCCAGCGTCTTCACCACGCGCTCGATCTTAACTCCCGGGTGCTCAGCTTCAAATTCCGCGTTCAGGGTATCCATCACCTGGCTTTCCACATCGCGGTAGAACTGATCCCAGACGACAAGCGTCACTTCCTCCGCGGCGGCGGGGGCTTCGGTGGCAGCCGGTTCTTCAGCAGTGGCAGGCGCCTCTGTAACAGCGGGTGCTGCGGGAGCAGCCGGGGCTTCAGTGGGCGCGGGCGCGGAGCATGCCGCGAGCAGCAGCGCGAAGGTCAGTATTACAGATAGAAATAAAGTGATTCTTTTCATTTTGTTCTCCTCGTGAGATTTGCTTTACCTGGAGAGTAGCTCACCAGTATCAGCAAAACTATTGTAGTGGGATGCAGATGGAATGTCAATTCATTGCCGGTTATGTATAATCTTACTTATGTGAACATTAGAAGCCCCGGCTTGTGATAGGATTACCAGCAGTTAAGGAAACAGAATGACAATCACCTGGGATATTTTGGGCATCGGCACGGCCGCGGTGGATGACCTGCTGCTGGTAGAGCGGTTCCCCGAACCCGATAGCAAAGTAGACATCCTCGAATCACTCCGCCAGGGAGGGGGTCAGACGGCCACCGCCATGGCTGCTGCAGCCAGGCAGGGTGCACGCGCAGCTTTTTGCTGCCGGCTTGGGTTTGATGACCTTTCGCTCTTTACACTGGCTGAACTAAAAAAGGAAGGTGTGGATTGCTCGGCGTGCCAACAGGACGCGGAAGGCAGCCCTTACCATTCCATCATCATTGTTGATACCCGTGACCATACGCGCACCATTTTGCACAGCGGGGGCAATGTCAGCCCGCCGCCCCAAATCATTACCGAGGCACTGGTTTCACGCGCGAAGGTGCTCTTCGTGGATGATAACTCGGGGCCTGGAGGGATCAAAGCCGCCACCATCGCACGTTCCCTGGGGATGCCGGTGATCGCAGATGTGGAACCCGACCCGCCCGGGGAATTGGAACAATTGCTGCCCTTGATCGATCACCTGGTTATCGGGAGCGAAATGGCGCAAACGCTCAGCGGAAAAGTTCACGAAGCAGACATGGCTACCGCGCTGTGCGGTCTTCAACGCACCTGCTGTGTAGTGACCGCGGGAGAGAATGGCTGCTGGTATGCAGAAAAAGGTAAACCCGCGGTGCACGTGCCGGGTTTTCAGGTGGATGTGGTCGATACCACAGGCTGCGGGGATGTCTTCCACGGGGCGTACAGCGCTGCCATCGCCCGAGGAGCGAAAGTATCTGAAGCGGTTCTTCTGGCAAATGCCAGCGCAGCCTTAAAGGCCACCCGCCCCGGCGGCAGGTTGGGGATACCTGACCTCTTAACAGCCAGAACCTTTATACATAACCCGCGCGATCAAAGTTGAGAGAGGTAAAATTATCCTGCTTTAGCGGTATGGATTTTGGAGGTAAGGAGACAAAAATGAGAGACATCTGGAAAATTGTTAAGAAATGGCAGAGTGCAGATCAGCGCGTCGCCCTGGCGACGGTGATCAAAGTCTCCGGCTCCTCGCTGCGGCCGGAGGGATCAAAACTGGTCATCTCCAGCGCCGGTGCGATCCACGGCTCGGTCACAGGCGGTTGCGTGGAAGGCGCGGTATTTGAGGAAGCAGGTGAGGTCTTAAAAACGGGCACACCGCGCCTATTGAGTTACGGGGTAACCAATGAGCAGGCCTGGGATGTGGGTCTTTCTTGCGGCGGTGCGGTCGAGATATTTGTCGAAACCATGGCAAACCCCGCGTGGTCAGCCATCCTACCAGCCATGGAGCGCAACCTCGCCGAGAACAGGCTTGCCGCCCTGCTCACGGTGGTGCGCGGGGAAGGCACAGGCAGTAAAATACTGGTTCAAGCGGATGGCACGGTTTACGGCAGCCTGGGGAACCTTGACCTAGATCGGCAAGCCATTAACGGCCTGCCGGATAACTGGGCTACACACACACCAATGCAAATCGAATTGAAGAATGGGTTGATCGTTTTTGCGGATTTCATCGTGCCGCCGCCGCGGTTGATCATCATCGGCGCATCGCACATCGCCATCCCCCTGGTATCGCTGGCGAAGACCCTCGAATATCGAACCATCGTGGTGGACGCGCGTTCAGCCTTCGCCACACGCGAGCGTTTCCCGCACGCGGATGAGCTCATCGTTGGCTGGCCGTCTGAAGTGCTGCAGCAATTGAAACCGGATGCGGCGACGTGCGTGGTTGCCCTGAGCCACGATGACAAGCTGGATAACCCGGCGCTTTTATACGCCATTACGAGTGAAGCCAGGTACATCGGCGCGCTGGGCTCGCGTACCACCAACGCCAAACGCCTGGAGGCGTTGCGGGAGGAAGGCGCGAAAGAGGAGGAGCTCAAGCGCATCCACGCACCGGTAGGTTTAAAGATCGGCGCGCGGCAACCAGCTGAGATCGCTTTATCGATCATGGCCGAAATTGTAGCGACAGCGCACAACATTGATGGATGAACCTGTGAACAAGAACAATAAAACAGTCGCTGCGATCATCCTGGCAGCCGGCGGTTCAACCCGCATGGGGCAGCCCAAGCTGCTGCTGGAATGGCACAGCGAGCCATTGATCCGCTGGGTGGCGCGCCTGGCGCTCCACACCGGTTGTGCGCCAGTGGTCGTGGTCACCGGTGCCAATGCGGATGATGTGAGGCGGGCTCTGGCGGGTCTCCCGCTCACCTTTATCCACAATCCGGATTGGCAGAAAGGTCAAAGCGGATCGGTAAAGACGGGAGTGAGCATGCTGCCGGCAGATATTGACGCGGCGCTCGTTTACCTGGGCGACCAGCCGCATATCCCCCCGAGTGTTCCGCTTGAATTGCTGCGCACTTATCTGCAGGAGGAACCCTCTGAATCGATCCTCATCCCAACTTATCAAGGAAACCGCGCCAACCCGGTTCTGCTGGATAAGCAGATCTTTGAACCGCTAGGAACGCTTAGCGGGGATGCCGGTGCGCGTACGATCTTCTCACACTACCCCGTAAAGCTCATCCCGTTTGACGAAGCAGATCTCGTGCTGGACATTGATTCTCCGGAAGATTATCAAAGGTTGCTGGAAAAGCCTGCTCCGCACTTTGAAGACTAATCTGTTCCCAGAAAAAATCAATTCCCCGGGAGGCTTTACCCGGGGAATGTTGTTTTATACACTCAATTATTATCGTCTGCGGCGGATCAGCAGCAGCAGCATGAGCAGGATAACGGCGCCGACGAACGCGGAGATGATCGCGCCCAGAACCCCGCCGCCCAGGTTGATTCCCAGCAGGCCAAAGAGCCAGCCGCCAAGAAAACCACCGAGGATACCGACGATCAGCTTGCCGAGCAGCCCCATGTTAATGCCTTTGATGACCCAATCAGCCAGAAAACCGGCAACCGCCCCCACAAGAATCCAAATTAAAATATCCATTTTTTTCCTCCTTCCTTACATTTTCTTATCCACCATTATATAACGAAATGACGCCACATCATGCAGGATCGATCAGGTTGCCATACAGCGGGTCAGGCGGAGTTCAACCCCAAATACCCTCCTGAACAAATTCATGCCTGATGAGGTGATTTAATTCAGAACGAACGCGCCTTGGCCGGCCGTCCATCTCCAGGCGAATGTTGTCGACGTAATAATGGAGTTCAAGTTCAGCTGTTTCCGCGTTGACATTCTTTATTTCCACCATCGGGTCCTTCCAGGACCCCGGCACGATCTTGTATTCTCTGTCCAGCCAATCGATCAAGGTCCCAGAAAGGTCATCCAGCCGTAATTCCATGCGCTCGTCAGGTTGATCGATGAATTTCTTGAGGTTTTCCCAATGCAGCAGCAACTCATCATTACGGGTATCCCAGAGCCGGCGCTGCTGCCAGTAATCCCTGTCATTCAGCCAGCAGTCGGGTGTTTCAGCCCACTCGCGGCTCAATTCTGCCAGTTCCCTTACTGCACCATCGACCGGTCTGACGTACTCGAGGTAAATCTCCTCTAATTCCTCACGGTTGAGACCGCTGGTCTCACGGGAGCGGATGCCCCGGATCATCTGGCGGATCGCCTCTTTAAGCAGGATGAGCTGAACGTTTACCCTGCCCTCGCGGGTTAGACGTTCTATGGCGGATTCGTTTTCTTTTGCCATTTTTTCCAGTTCAAAACGGGTCTGGTCCTGCGGAGAAAGTCCCTCTGCCCAGGCGCGGATGCGCTCCACCTGGGAAAGGATATAGGTTTCCTTGGTTGCCAGGTCGGATCCAAGGACTCCGGGATGACCAGCCGCGACCCGATGCAGCGTTTCTTTAACGAGCGACAGGTCATTGGAAGCCCCGACGCTGACAGCAATGCTGTAGCGCTGCTCAGCGGTAGGCTTGGTAAGGTTGACCAGGTAATCGGCTGCCAGGATCTTGTTGGGCATGTAGATGGTCGCCTGTTCATCCAGTGAAAGCAGCGTGGTCGAACGCAGTCCAAGGCGCTGAACTTCACAGACCTTGCCGCTCACCAGGCGGATGAGATCCCCGCGCCGGAAAGGCGCTTCAATCAACAGGCTCAAACCGCTGAAGATGTTGGAGAGCGTCTCCTGCAGCGCCAGCCCCAACACCAGCCCCAACACGCCAGCCCCCAGTAAGACCGAACTGACATCCACCCCCCACATCGGTAGAATGAGCAGCGCGGCGATGATGATGAGAAGCAGCGGACCAAACAGGCTGAGCACCGGAAGCAGAATGTCATCCACCTGGCTTTCAGTGCGACGCGCCCAGTTTTCACCATAATAGACCAGCACATCCCGGATGATGCGCCCGGTGATGTGCCCGACAAGGATGATGATGAGCGTCATCGAAAGGCGCACCAGGAAACGCTGCATATCTTCCTCCGCCTCCAGGTACTTTATGGAGACGCGCAGCCCGATCATGAACACCAGCAGCGAAAGCGGACGACGGATGATGCCTAAAACGATGTCCTCCACCTCGCCCGGCAGCGCACGCGTGTAGCGTTTGATCAGGGGCATAAACACCCAGTAGATAATCGCGGCCAGCAACAGCCAGACTAACAGGTTGAACAGGAAAACCGGAAGAGGTTCAGCGAGAAAGTCAAGTGAAGACGGTACTTGAATGTCAAACCCTAAAATGGTTATCATTGTTTATTCTCAATATTATGATATTAACTATCTTATTTATAATATATCATATTTCAGAAAAATCAAAGGGGGTTTTTGCATGTAAGCAGGCTTTCCTGATTGACCTGGAACCGGGTGGATCGCTCATGAACATAATAGAGTCGCAAAGTTATAACCTTAATGACATCTATCAGTAATAATCGGGTATTAATCCAGTTCAATAAGTTGCGCGATCGTAGTAAATTAGACTTGACAATTCGTTGTGCAAGTGTTCAACTCCCTGTTCCCGCAGGGTGTGTGTTCTTAAGGAGCAAAACATGGATTTTTCATTTATCGTGATCATCCTTCAATTGATCTTTCTTGAAGGGATCCTCTCAATTGACAACGCTGCTGTTTTAGGCGCGATGGTGACGCCGCTGCCTGACCATGAGCCCATCCCCTGGCCAAAGAGCCTCTCCGGGTTTGGCCACGCGGTAAACAAAATCCTTGGACCGCAGCGCACTGCAGCGTTGAAGGTCGGGTTGATCGGCGCATATGTGGGAAGAGGGATCATGCTGGTGGCAGCCAGTTATGTGATACAAAACCCCTGGTTAAAACTGGTTGGCGCGGCTTACCTGATCAAACTGGCGTTGGATGACTTGAGCGCCCACGGTTACAGCGGCGGTGAAGAAGGTGAAGATCGCCCGGTAAAAACGCGTTCATTTTGGGCGACCGTGCTGGCCGTTGAATTGATGGACCTGGCGTTCAGCCTGGATAACGTTGTCGCGGCGGTCTCGCTTTCAGATAAATTATGGGTTGTGATGCTGGGTGTGGCTATCGGCATCGTGTTAATGCGTTTCGCGGCCGGTATCTTCAGTAAGGTGGTGGAGAAAGCCCCAATCCTGAAAACCGCGGCTTATATCCTTGTTCTCAATATCGGCGTGGAGTTATTAATTGAGGATCTTGGCCACGTGCACATCGGGGATTGGACACGGTTTGGCATCTCTGTGGCCACGATCCTGCTTGCCCTGGCCTATGAACGCTTTAAGTTCATGAAATTTTTCCGGCCTTTACTGATCTGGTTGAGCCAGGGTTTCGCGTTGATCAATGGTTTTATCACCTGGGTTTTTGCCCCGATAAAAGGATTTTTCTCGCTCCTGTCCAGGCTGTTCCGCCCCCGCTCCGCGACACCATCCGCAGCTGATTAATAGAAAGAACGCCCCCGAACGGGGGCGTTCAAATTTTCGCAAAGTATCGATTAGAGTTCTTTTTCCATCCATACCACCTGGGTGGTGCCAAAATAGCGGGTAGGAAGACCATGAACCTTATAACCGGCCTTCTCAAAGTAAGTGGTCGTGTTGAGGCGTGATTGGCAGCCAATCTTTTTAAATCCTTGATCGCGCGCCTGCCCTTCGATGTATGCAAGAAGTTGTTTTCCGATCCCGGTGCGCTGCAAGGCCGTCTTTACCGCCAGATGAGAAACCCAGGCTATTCCACTTTCTTTTTCAAAGAACTTGACACACCCGACCACTTCCCCGGTCTGGTCATTCACCGCCACAAAATGCTGTGAGATCGGCTCATAATCATCCTTCTCTGTTCCACGCGGCTGCCCCCACGGTTCACGCAGCACTTTATAACGCAGGTCGTAATAAGCTTTAAACTCTTCTTTGGTTCTCGGGTTCTTGATTTGTATCAAGTCAGTACCTCGCAATTTGAATCGTTTGTAGAAGTATTATACTGCAGATGAAGGAACCAAAATCATCACCCCGCCTGCCATGTCTTCCCGTTCACGGTCTGTGTGAAATTCACATCCACGGTCTCAGTCAACGCTTTCTCGGTAAAACACATCCTGCGCGCGACCGCGATCAACTTTATGATCTCCGCTTCAGGCGCTTCAGAATCAACCACAACCTCCACTTCAAAACGGTCGCAAAAACCTTCGGCGTCTCCCTTCAGCACAGAACCCTGCTCGTGAAAATACGCGGTGACATTCACATGCTCATTGCTGATTTGCAGCTTCCTTTTGGTCGCAACCTGCGACACATGAGAGAGCAGTCAAAGCGCCATACCGCTGACAAAATACGTCAGCGGCGAGGGAGCCGTCCCCTCCCCGCCCGGCATATAACTGCCCTCATCACTGATGAACGCGTACGCCCTGCCGGTTTCCGGTTGCCCGGCAATCACCTGTTTGCGCCATTTATCCAATGAACTGGCCGCAGCACTCACTTTTATCTCGCGCAAACCGGGGATTTTTTGTTCATTTTTTAATGCCATGATCACCTCGTAACGGAATTATTTGTTTAATAATCTTTCTTCCAACGCTGCCCTATACCTGCCCGGGTCCAGCTGCAGGCGCGCGACACCGCTATCTACCGCCGCTTGCGCCACCGCCGGGGCTTCCCACAGGCAAACGCGTTTATCCAGCGGTTTCGGTACCACATACTCCATCCCGAATTCCAGGTGTTTTGATCCATAAGCCGCCAATACATTCTGTGGGACCGGCTCCCTCGCCAGCGCCGCCAGAGCCCGGCTCGCGGCGACCTTCATTTCATCATTGATGGTCGTGGCGCGTACATCCAGCGCGCCGCGGAAGATGAACGGGAAGCCCAGCAGGTTGTTGACCTGGTTGGGGTAATCCGATCTGCCGGTTCCGAGCAGCGCGTCAGGCCGGGCTTGCCTGGCGAGTTCATACCTGATCTCAGGATCGGGGTTGGCCATGGCGAATATGATAGGCCGTGCCCGCATGCGGTTCAGCATCCCGGGAGTGACAATATTGGCTGCCGAAAGACCAATAAAGATATCCGCGCCTTCCATTACCTGCGCCAGCGTGCCGGGTGTATCTCCCTGCGCAAAGAGCTCCTTCTCAGGGAACATCTCCTCTTGCCGTCCGTGGTAAACCAACCCGGCGATGTCGCACATCCAGATGTGCGTGCGTGGCACGCCCATCTTTACAAAATGCCCGGCGGATGCGAGCGCGGCAGCCCCTGCCCCTGAAAACACCACCTTCACCTCAGTGAGCTTTTTACCTGTGATCTCGAGGGCATTGGTGAGCGCCGCCCCCAATATGATGGCTGTGCCGTGCTGATCATCATGGAAGACCGGGATGCCCAGTTTCGACTTCAGACTGTTTTCTATGTAAAAACACTCCGGCGAGCGGATATCCTCAAGATTGATACCGCCAAAGGTATTCCCGATGGCAGCGCAAACTGATATGACCGTCTCCGGGTCAGTTGAATCGATCTCAATGTCGATACTATCAATATCAGCGAATTTCTTAAAGAGAACCGCCTTGCCCTCCATTACCGGTTTGCTGGCCAGCGCACCGCGGTTGCCCAGGCCAAGGACGGCAGTACCGTTGCTGATGACCGCTACGAGATTCCCTTTTATCGTGTACTCGTACGCCAGTTCCGGTTCGCGTGCGATCTCCAGCACCGGGTGCGCCACTCCGGGTGTATAAGCCAGCCCCAGGTCGAGCTGATTTTCAAGCGGTTTGCTCGGGTTAATGACAAGTTTTCCCGGAACCCCGCCCTGGCGGTGATAAGCGAGCGCGCTTTCTTTATTGATGGGTGTCATTTTTCGTCTTTATTTCTCTACGTCTGCAAGTACCCGCTGCACCTGTTCCATGCTTCCTCTCCATGGTCCCGGTACTTCCTGTTTTAAGGATGTGACAACTCCTGCCCAGCGGCAGGCTTCAGCTGCGTCAGTAGAAAGGCGCATGGCAATGTAAGTTGAAAAACACGTATCCCCTCTGCCGGTGCGCCCTATAAGAGATCGCGGATTGAAAGGCGCTGAGTAGAACCGCCCGCCACTGGAAACGGTCACACCGGCGGATTCCGTCATCACGATCTCCTGCGGTCCCATGGCATGCAGCCTCCGCGCCGCCCTGGCCAGGTCAGATTCGCCGGTGAGAAATTCAGCTTCCGCCCGGTCGACCTTGAGGTAAGTCACGGCTCGCAGCCCCTGTTCCATTTCCGCCCATGGCTTGAATATCAAATCATTATCCACTGGCACTCGGATGAATCCCTGGATATCCAGCCCGACAGGTGCGCGTTGGGCCAGTTGCTGCAGCAGCTCCAGATCGATCTCACCCGCGAACAGGGGTGAAAGCAGGATCACACTTGTTTTTATGTCAGGGATTTGATCAATCAAATAACGCCCGCCAAAACCGATCGGCTGGCAGATACGGCGTTCCATATCATCTGAGCGGTAGTAATTGGCGATACCTGAAGTCCCCTCAGCGGGGATGGCGAACACCTCAACCTTTTCTTTCCGCAGCTCCTGCAGGCGCGGGAAGTCATCAACATGCAGGCGGGTGACCACGGCAACCTTCCGCCCCAACCGCCTGATCACGACACTCCCGTAATACACCCCCCCGCCTGAAGCAACCTCCTCCACGCCATCGACGATCAGCCTGTCTTTGGCAAAGTTCCCGATCATTACAATGTCGTAATCACTCATGTTTCTTTTCAGCCGGCAGCGCCTGGATGCACCCTTCCGCGAACCCGACGGTCACCTCTTCGCCTTCCGGGAAGAGCGTCATCACGTGCGGGTCGGTTTCAAGCCCGGTGAGCAGCTGCCCGCTGACCTCGACGTCGTACTCGATCACATCCCCCAGAAAGACCGCCCGCCTGATGGTGCCTTTGTAAAGTTCACCGGATTTCTTAACCCGAACCATCTCAGGTCTCACCACAAGCGTGACCTCTTCCTCTTGATTGAACTGCCGTTTTACATCCTTAAGGGTGATCACCTCACCAAGCGCTTTCGCGGTCAGCCTGCCATCACGCTGTTCTTTGACAACGCCTGGTACGAAATTCGCCCGCCCGATAAAATTGGCTACAAAGCGGCTGTTGGGAAACCGGTACATTTCCACCGGGGTACCGATCTGCTCAATAATGCCCAGGTTCATCACCACGATCCTGTCTGATAATGTCATGGCTTCGATCTGGTCGTGCGTTACATAAACACTGGTGATGTTCATTTCCTTTTGGATGCGCCGGATCTCAGTACGCATTTCCTCGCGCAGCTTGGCATCCAGGTTGGATAGCGGCTCGTCCATCAATAAAACTTTAGGTTCCATCACCAGCGCGCGCGCCAGCGCCACGCGCTGCTGCTGCCCGCCTGAAAGCTGGGTGGGGGCGCGTCCGCCGTAACCCTCCAGGTGCACCAGGTCAAGCACCCTGTTCACGCGCCCGCTGATCTCAGACTTGGACAGGCGCTGTACGTTCAATCCATATGCGATGTTCTCAAAAACGGTCAGATGCGGAAAAATGGCGTAGCTCTGGAAAACCATCGACATGTCGCGCTTGTGCGGCGGCAAGGAATTGATCTTCTGTCCATCCAGGATGATCTCGCCTGTTGTCGGGAATTCAAAACCGGCGATCATGCGCAGGGTGGTGGTCTTACCGCAGCCTGATGGACCCAGCAGTGTCACGAGTTCGCCTTTCTTTATTTCCAGGTCAACATTATGCACTGCGGTCACTTCACCCACACCCCCGCGGGCCGGGAAGATCTTGGTAATATTATTCAGGGTCAGGTACATTGGTTTACCTCGCGATTAGGTTCTAAAAGCCCTGGCTCATATCAACCGAGCCCCTGCCTTTAAAGAGTCTGTTCACCAGCAGGTTCAACACGAAAATAGCGATGAGCACAAACACGATGATAACGGTGGAATACGCCGCCGCGATGCTTACCCCGCCCTGTTCCCACTCGCTCAGGATCGATGCGGTAACAATGCGCCACTTGGCGCTGACCAGGAAGATGATCGCCGAAAGACTGGTCATGTGACGCGTGAAACTGAAGATCAATCCCGCCAACAACGCCGGCAGAATGAGCGGCAGGGTCACCTTACGGAAGGTATATTGCGCGTCAGCCCCAAGGATGTTTGACGCCTCCTCGATGGATGGATCGATCTGCTGCAGCGCGGCCACCCCGGACCGCACGGAAGCGGGTAAGCTGCGGACTATGAACGCCGCCATGATGATGTAGGCCCCGCCGACCATCGCGAAAGGCACGCCAACGAAGGACAACGCGCACGGTACCGCCAGTCCCAGCACGCCGACAGCCATACGGAAGCCGCTTTTCTTGATGCTCTGCATGAGAAATACACCGGCAAACACCAGCACGATCGCCAGCAGCGCGTCTGTAGGTTGAATGAGCACCTTGAGATGATCAGAAAACTGGTAGATCGCGTTGCTCCAGAATCCGCGTTCCAGTGAACGGCTGTAGGTCGCGATGGGCTTGGCGATGGCATTCGCCCAGTTGGTTGACATCACGTACACGCCGATCAAGCCGGCGACCAGAGAAGGCACCACTTTACGCTGTGAAATCATCATCAATACCGCGATGACCAGGTACATTCCGCCCAGGTAAAAATACATCGCCCGAGGTTCAAGCCTGGTCAGCAGTACGCCAGCGATGGTGCCAGCCACCAGGATGATCACCCTTTCGTGTGCTTTTCTGCCGATTACCTGGGCAAAAAACAGCGCCATAATGGCATAGATCACAATGGCCAGCGCCAGCGGCGGTTTATTGAAAGCCATCACAAACCCGATGCCCAATATCGTCCCCGGTACGGCTCCGCCCAGGTTCGAGGAGAAATCCAGCGCGTCTTTACCGGTGAATTTCTTGCGCACCACCAGCCAGGCGATGATCATACCGAGGATGGCCGCGACCGGGGTGGCGAGCGCGCTTAAGAAGGTGGTGTCGAGGATCGCTTCAACGCCTCGGGTGACGGTCATTGTCCAGTGTTTCAGGGTCGGGGTGAAATCAACCCCCCAGGCTGTGCTGAACGAGCCGTAAATGATCGTGGCATACAGGAGAAGGATGAATGCGATAATGAGGTAAGTGATACCGTTTACGATCCAGCGAATGACCGGGTCTTTCTCCATGATCTGTGAACCGGCGGGTTTTCCGGTGACAGAAATATAAGTCCGCCGATTAACGTAATAGCGCTGCACCAGGAAGATGACCAGCGTTGGAATGATCAGCACCAGTGAGAGAGCGGAGGCTTTCTGGTAGTTGTACTCGCCGATGACAGCCAGGAAGATCTGTGCTGAGAGCACCGTCTTGTTCCCCGCGATAAACAATGGATTCCCCAGGTCAGCCAGGGATTCAACGAAGAGCAGCAGGAATGAACCGGCTATGCCGGGAATAAGTAATGGCAGCGTGATCGTACGGAAAAGATGAAATCTGCCCGCGCCCAGGCTGGCAGCAGCCTCCTCCATGGCGGGGTTCAGCCGCTCAAGCATCGCCCGCAGCATCAGGTATGAAACCGAAAAGAAGGTGATGGTTTGCACGATCACCAGGCCGTCCAGCCCGTAAACATCATTCATACCCTTTACCCAGGTAATGCCGAACAACCTGTTGGTGATCAATCCGTTGCGCCCGAACAACAGGATCATACTGAGCGCCAGCGCGAATGGTGGCGAAACAGTGGGAACGAGCGCGAGCCAGTGCACGATCCTTTTGCCTGGAATATTGCAGCGCACCACCGCGTAAGCGAAGATGAAACCGACCAGGGTGCCCGAAGTGGCTGTCAACAACCCCATCAGCATGGTATCCAGAAAAGCTTTACGCAATCCCGGTCCGTAATAATCATCAAAGTAACGGGCAAAATAGGTTACATCAAAAGCGCCTTCCTTTGAAACAAAGCCGCCAACAATGGATTTGTAAAGGGGAAAAACCACAAAAACAAAAATAAAGATGCCTGAGAGCAGCAGACTCATGAAGAGCACCGGGTCTCTGCCGATGAGGGTGAATTCGCGTATGCGGCGTAAAATTCCCGATTGCCCGGGGGTTGGAGAATCCTGGCTGGTCGCCCTTGTCTGCATAATCCTCCTCACGATAAACACTGGGCGGCTTGCGCCGCCCAGTGTAAACCATCTACAACTTATTGCTTCAGATTGTCAGCAGTGGCAATTTCGTTGGTGAATTTATCAACGAACGCGGTCTTGTTGGTGCCAGCCCAAATGAAGTCGTAATCGATGAGATTGACTTCAAGCAGTTCGGGGTGTGAAAGTTCCACACCGTTAACCGTGGGAGCCTGGAAGGCATTGTACTTGGGGCCTAAGGCCTGCCCTTCTGGTGAAATTGCCCAGTCGAACCACAACTTGGCCGCCTGGATATTCTTGGCGCCCTTGAGGATGCCCATACCGCCGATCTCGTAACCGGTGCCTTCAGCGGGGAAAGTGAGTTCCAGCGGGCAGCTGTTGTTTTCGATCTCATTGACGATATCGTGTGAGAAAACAATTCCCACCGCGGCTTCGCCCTGGCAGACAAACTTGGCAGGCGCGGCGCCGCTCTTGGTGAATTGCGCCATCTGGGCAGCGTATTTCTTGATGTATTCCCAGCCCGCTTCCTCTCCGCGCAGCTGCAGGACAGTTGCAATCGCGGTGTACGAGGTGCCGGAGGTTGAAGGATGCGCGACCATCAGTTGACCCTCAAACTCGGGTTTGAGCAGGTCGTCCCATGATGTGGGGGCCTTTGCATCGGGATTCTCCGCCAGCCAATTCTTGTTGGTGGCAAAACCCAGTGTGCCCACATACACACCCACCCATTGATTATCAACATCTTTCATCAATTGTGGATCGCGGATATTGCCGTAATTCGGTGAATCGTAGGGTTCGAGGAGTCCCTTTTCCTTGGCGGAAACAAAACTGTCGATCGGACCACCCCACCAGATATCAAAGGTCGGGGCATCCTTTTCAGCTTCTACGCGGGCCAGGGCTTCACCTGAGGACATGCGCACATAGTTGACCGTGATGCCATAGAGCGCTTCGAACTCCTGCTTCATTCCCTGGCACCATTCCTCCTGCGGCGTGCAGAGTACATTGAGCTCGGTGTCAGTGATCACAACCGGAGCCTCGGTTGCCACCGGTGCTTCGGTCTCCACAACCGGTGCTTCGGTGGCTGCTGGTTCTTCAACAACCGGAGCTTCGGTCGGCGCGGCTGTCTGGCAGGCGGCCAATACTGAGACCGCCAGGAACAGTACCGCTATCAATAAACCTGCTTTCTTCGATAACATTCTCTCCTCCTGGGAAAAAATTAGGATATCGTTTGATATCCATTTTAGATTTCCATGTCGGAAATCTTTACAAGACTATTATGCATCTACAGGAAAGAAAGTCAAGTTAATTAAATCTTAAAAATTCGTGATAAAAAAACCGGGACACCAATAGAATTGTCCCGGCCAAAATACTACTTCAAAAGGTCATCAATGGCGTGTCCGTTGCCTTGTTTTCGTTTTTGCTCTCCCGCTGAATTCCGTGCCAAAATGGATGCCCAACCGCGGAAGGATGGCCCGGTGCAGGATGAGGATAACGACCGTGGCGCCAAAAGCGATGGCGAAAATAACAAGCGACTTGCCAATATCACTCATCAGCGCGGGATTGATCAACATCACGATGGCCAGCGTCAACATCAGCACCCCGCCAATTAACTTAAGGATGCGGCCGTGCTTTTCTTCCATTTTTGAGGATTTCAATGTGAAAACCGCCACCAGGAAGATACCCAGTTCATCCAATTGATAGATCAGCATGTACAGGAGCAGCAGCAGGATGAACGTGATCGCAGTAACCTGCTGGGCAGCCACCAGGTTGGTCCACAACACGGGGAAACCCGCCGTGCACGAAAACTCCACGAACGACACGCCAGCCGCCAGTATGATGGTGCCGCCGATCAACCCCCACCACGAATCCCCCGCATCCATCACCTTGCGCATCCGTTGGAAGATGCCCGGCTTTTTGTCTTCTGAAATCGTGAAGGAAACACCTTCCTTATAGAAGAAGTAATCCTTGATATTGATCAGCCCGAAGAATAGCGCCACAAGCGCCACCACCACCTGGATCCAGCCGACAAAACTGACCACCTTGAGTATGGTGAACAGGCCAGCGATGAACAGCGCGTAGATGGCAGCAGTAACTGTCACAAAGATCAGACCGATGACCAGTACCTTCTTGCGCGAGCCGGTGTGAAGGGTAATGGCCAGCAGCATGCTCAACACCCAGAGTGAACAGGGGTTGAAACCGTCGACAAAGGCGATGAGCGCCGTGCTCAGAAAGAGACCCATTTTTGAGAAATCCACATTGCCAAATAAGGGCAGCTTGGTGGTGTTTTCATCCGCTTGCTCAGTTGGCATGGGTTCTTCAGTTGCCTGTAGGGTTGGTTCCAGGGTAGGATTCATCTCCGGGTCAACTCCGAACGGGAGAAACCCCTTACCTGCGATCAAATCCGCGCCGTTGTCGACACAACCCTCAACCAGGCAGCGATCGACCTCATCAGTAATTTGCTGGCTGGCTTCGTCGGAATAACCTTCCCACATCCTATCACCGATTAGAATCGTGGGGACATATCGCGGCGTAAACCCGTAAGCTTCACCAAACTTCGCAAAGAGCTCCTGGTTGGATTGCGAGTTGTAAATTTCAAACTCATACAACTTTATCGTTGGATTCCTGGACGCCAGGTCCCGCAGGACGGGTTTGGCCTTGGCGCAGTGCGGGCAGCCATCACCCCAGAAAAAGTAGATGACCACCTCTTTTTCATCCTGTCCCTGGGTTTGCTCAACCGTGTTGACCGGATTGATGGAATCAGCCAGGGTATTGACAGGTGTGAGAAAGAAAAGAAAGACCCCCACGATCAATAAAACAAACAAAGACTTTCGGATCATTTTTTCAGGTCTCTCCGATTTGAGTAAAGATAATTGCAGCCAATTTTACCTGAAAAACCAGGGGCTAATGAAGTTGACCCGTTGATTCCTTGCGCGAAGCGGGCGCCCGCATTATTCGCGCGCCAGCGCCAGTGCGCCAATAAGACCCACCCGGTCCCCGAGTTTAGCAGTTGTCAGCTGAAAATCTTCAAGGTACTGTGAAGACACCACCGTCTGCTCCAGCGAGCACCGCACCGGGCTCATGATCAACTCCCCGGACTTGATAACACCTCCGCCAAGGATGACGATGGTAGGGTTAAAGATGTGGAGCAGGTCGGCGATCGCCCTGCCGAGGAACTCGCCGGCGATAGTGAAAGCTTCCAGCGCCAGTTCATCACCCTGGCGCGCCGCCTCGGCCACCAGCCGCGCTGTAGGCAATTCATTCCCATTCGCGAGGATCGTTTTCCGCCCGGCCTGCACCTGGCGGATGACGTGATTGGCAATACCGGTTCCGGATGACATCGATTCCAGGTGGCCGGGATGTCCGCAGCCGCAGATCGGTCCGCCGGGCAGGACGGTGATGTGACCTACTTCCGCCCCCAACCCGTTATGCCCCAGCAGCAGGCGGTCATCCACGATGATGCCCCCACCCACGCCGGTGCTGATCGTGAGGTAAATCACGTTGTGATGCCCGATCGCGGCGCCGTATTTCCACTCACCGAGCGTGGCAAGGTTGGCATCGTTGCCGAGCCGTACCGGCACATTGAAGCGTTTTTCAGTTAGTTCGATTATGTTCAGCCCGTTCCAATTGGGAATGTTCGGTACCTGGTACACCACTCCGGTTTGCGGGTTCAACGCCCCCGCAACCCCCAGGGCAATACGCCGCACAGCGCCATCCGCAGGCCAGACCGAGGTAATCAGGTCAAACAGCCGTTCAATCGCAGCGTTCTCGCCGGCAGTCGGAATTGATCTGCTGACCCTCGCATCCAACCCCTCGGGGGGATAAAGCGCTGCCCGCAGCTGAGTACCGCCAATATCAACGGCTATATCATCCATATCACCCTCTCACCTCTTTTATTACCGTTGATTTTACCAGAATCCCGGTTCGGGATTTTCATTCTGTCTTTCTCGCGGTTAATCTTGCTGGAATGAAAAAGCGTGATATAATCTACCTTCGCGCCGAAAAGGCCGAATGATCAAAAAGAAGCAGGTGTAGAATGAGTGATATTTTAAAAGCATATGATGCCCCCGTTAACCCGAACATTCCCGATCTCAGAACCGGGGACATGGTCAGTGTGCATGTGAAGATCAAGGAAGGCAACCGGGAACGTATCCAGGAGTTCAAAGGTGTTGTCTTGTACCAGCATAACAGCGGCAATGATTCCTCCTTTACAGTTCGCCGTGTTGCCAGCAACGGCATCGGAGTCGAAAGAACCTTCCTGCTGCGTTCACCCCGCATTGAGAAAGTTGTTGTGGAACGCCACAGCAAGGTACGCCGCTCCCGCCTATACTTCCTGCGCGAACGCTCCGGTAAGAGCGCCCGCCTAAAGCAAAAATTCAACTGATCATTTAACAATACTTACTTCAGGGTGCAACCAACGCCGTGGTTGCGCCCTTTTCTATATAATTGAGACAAAGGAGTACAAATGGCAGCCCCTCTCATTGGATTGACAGTCAGCCGGATCTCTCGCAGTCACCAGCGTAAAGCCAGCCTGCTGCTCATAGAGTACACCGAAGCTGTCCGTGCTGCAGGCGGTTGCCCGGTTCTCATCCCAAACGAATACCCCCTGCAGCAGCTGGAACACCTGCGCGGCCTCTTAAACGGCATTCTCATCACCGGCGGAGGTGATATCAACCCTCATCTGTACCAGGCAGAGGATGACGGGAACGCAAAAAACATTGTTAAGGAAAGAGACTCAGTCGAAAAAGCGCTGGTGGAACTGGCGGTCAAAACCGATTGGCCCCTGCTGGGCATCTGCCGCGGGCAGCAAATGCTGAACGCAGCCCTGGGGGGGACATTGTTCACGGATATTTCCCGGCAATATAATACCAAGATCACGCATAGTCAGCCCGATGATGTTGAACCAGGCCGGCTTGTACACCATGTGGAAATCCAACCAAGTTCACTTCTCATTAATATTCTTTCAAAGAATGAGGTAATGGTAAACAGCCGCCATCACCAGGCTGTTAAAGAAGTGGCGCCAGGGCTACAGGTGACAGCGCGGGCAAGTGATGGTTTAATTGAGGGGATTGAGCACCCGGGTTTGCGTTTCTGCCTGGGGGTGCAGTGGCACCCCGAATCATTGCAAACCTTGGAAGAACAGCGCGCGATATTCGGGGCATTCATCAACGCAGCTTCATAAAAAGGAGGCCGGCAGGATGAAAAAAGAAAAACACCTGGTTGGGATTTTCGATTCAGGCGTGGGCGGGTTAAGCGTGCTGCGCGAGATCCTGGCTTCGCTGCCGGCTCAGCCTGTGGTTTATTTCGCAGACCAGGCGCATGTACCTTACGGCAGCCGCCAGATCGAGGAAGTTCGTGATTTTACCCGCAGCATAACGCGTTACCTTCTCGAACAGGGAGCCGAGCTTATTGTCGTTGCCTGCAACACCGCTTCTGTTGCCGCCCTTCACACACTGCGTGAGGAATTCGCTCCGATTCCTTTCGTGGGAATGGAACCTGCGGTCAAACCGGCGGTGGAACAATCTCGCAGCGGTAAAGTCGGCGTGATGGCAACCGAAGCGACCTTTCACACCACCATGTACGCCTCGGTCGTGGAACGCTTCGCGCAGGGAGTGACCCTTTACGAAAACCCCTGCTCTGGCCTGGTAGCCCAGGTGGAAAAAGGCGATCTCGAAGGACCAGTGACACGACGCATCCTCGAGCAAGTTCTGCTGCCGATGGTGGAAAAAGGCGTCGATACCATCGTAATGGGCTGCACGCACTACCCCTTCGTGATCCCGCTCATCAAGAATATCGTGGGAGATGATGTCCGGGTGATCGATCCCGCCCCGGCGATCGCCCGCCAGGTGCGCCGTGTGTTGGAAGCGCACGACCTGCTGAACACCGGGGCAGATACTTCTGTTCCACGCTTTGTCACTTCAGCCGATCCCGCACAATTCAGAAAACTGCTGCGCGTCCTGCTTAGCCGAAACCACCGCGTCAAAGGGGTCACCTGGCAGGAGGGAAAGGTGATAGAAAGTGTATGAACTTTCGACATGTGAACAGGAGATGTGGATGAATTTGATCAGGGTCGCGTTAGTGGGTTTTGGGAATGTAGGCCGGGCGCTGGTTAGGTTGCTGGAAAGTAAACAGGAACAATTACGTTCTGAATTCGGCTTCACCACCCTGGTCACCGGCATCGCCACCGGGCATCACGGGATGGCGATCAATATTGACGGAATTGACATCGAGCAGGCGTTGAAGATCTCACATGACGGGCAGGATATCAGCGCGCTTTCTGCGGTACCTGACCTATCCTCGATTCAGGAGTTTATAAACGCAGTACCGGCGGATGTGCTGTTTGAGAACTCACCGGTCAATCACCTGACCGGTCAGCCCGCAGCTGACCACCTGCGTATGGCTTTGGAACGGGGGATGCACGCCATCACCGCCAACAAAGGCCCGGTGGTGCACGCCTACGAGGAACTTTCCCAACTGGCAAAGCGTAAGCAGCGCCGTTTTCTTTTCGAATCCGCTGTCATGGACGGAGCGCCAATCTTCTCGCTCTTCCGCGGTCCGCTGCCCGCTGTCGAACTGATCGGCTTCCAGGGTATCCTCAACTCCTGCACCAACCTGCTGCTGGAAATGATGGAAGGCGGCAGAAGCTTTGAGGAAGCTGTGGATTACGGCAGATCGATCGGAATCACCGAAACCGACCCCAGCGCGGATATTGACGGCTGGGACGCTGCCATTAAGGTGGCCGCGCTTGCCACCGTGTTGATGGGAAGACCATTAAAACCCGGTGACGTACAGCGCGAGGGCATTAGGGGCATCACCCCCGCGATGATCAATGAAGCACTGGCTGAAGGAGAACGCTGGAAACTCGTTTGTTCTGCGCAAGTCACAGATGGCGTGCTGGAGGCCAGGGTGACTCCGCAGCGTGTCAGCCCGCTCAGCCCGCTTTACAGCATCAACGGCACCAGTTCCTTCGTGCAGTTCCAGCTCGATACACTTCCCGGGTTAGGCATACTTGAAAGCAACCCCGGACCCGAGACAACTGCCTATGGACTGCTGGCGGACCTGATCAACGCCCTGCGAGATGGTTGAAGGAAGCGCTGATTACAATGACACGAGCAGTGGCTGTTCACATCGCACTCGGATCAAATTTGGGCGATCGCGCTGCCAACCTGCGGCTCGCCCGCGGGTTGATGGCTGAATTCATCGCGGATATACGCTGCTCGAGTATTTACGAAACCCCGCCCTGGGGAGTACTTGATCAACCTCGTTTTCTAAACCAGGTGATTAAAGGGATTACCACTCTCTCCCCATTGAGACTCCTGGATAAGTTGAAGGCCATTGAAAAGACAATGGGCCGGGAACAAACCATCCGCTTCGGTCCACGCATCATCGACCTGGATATTTTGCTTTACGGTGAACACCTCATTGATTATCGCCGATTACAGGTGCCGCACCCGCGCATGCTGGAGCGGGCTTTCGTGTTGCTGCCGCTGGTTGAGCTTTCTCCCGGGTTGGTTATCCCGGGTATTGGCCTGCCTGTTGAAGATACCCTGGCCGGGCTGGACACAAACGGAATCTCGCTCTTTCAGACCCATTGATCGAGATACCCATTAAGTGAGTAAAGATGAGTCAAAGAACACTTCCTGAATTCGGTAAAAAAACCTATGTCATGGGCATCATCAACGTCACCCCTGACAGTTTCTCGGGTGACGGGTTGATGTCGCGGCAGGACACCGTGCGCGCGGCTTTGGAACAGGCGCAGCGTTTCATTGAAGCCGGAGCCGACATCCTGGACATCGGCGGTGAAAGCACGCGCCCCGGCGCGGCGGTTGTGGATGAAAAAGAGGAAATGACGCGCGTCATCCCGGTGATCGAGGCGTTACGTAACACAGGAGTTAATACCCTCATCTCCATTGATACGTACAAGTCAACGGTGGCTGCCGCAGCGCTGGAAACCGGCGCCGATTGGATCAACGATGTTTGGGCGCTGCGCGCCGATCCGCTGATGGCTGGCACTGCTGCCCGATATGAAGCACCCATCATCCTCATGCACAACCGCAGTAAACCGGCGCACGCGGAGCTGCAAACGCGCCTCGGTGGGCGTTATACCGGCATCGAGTATCACGACCTGATCGAAGATATACGAATGGAGCTGCAGGAAAGCGTGGCATTGGCTCACACGGCGGGGGTCGATGATCAGCACATCATCCTGGATCCCGGTATTGGTTTTGGCAAGACTGTGGAACAGAACCTGGAACTGGTGAACCGCCTGGATGAGATCAAGGCATTAGGTTACCCGGTGCTGCTTGGCGCTTCCCGAAAATCCTTTATCGGCTACACGCTGGATTTGCCGCCAGTTGAGAGAGTTGAAGGCACGGCCGCTGTGTGTGCCATCGGCATCGCCCGCGGCGCAGATATCATCCGCGTTCACGATGTGGAAGTGATGGTGCGTATCGCGCGCATGTCAGACGCGGTAGTGCGGCAGGCTTAATTCCCGTCCCTGAAAAATACTGTCATTTGTGAGCGGCCGCGGTTGCCCCACAACAGGTAGGGGATGAACCTGACCGCCCGCCCTTTGTTAGTCACCCCGTTTATCACAACACACCCGCCCAGTAAATCAGGTTCATATCCACACACCAGTGATCCTGTATCCAGGACCAGGTCAAAGACACCCTCCGGATTATCAACGCTTTCCAGGCAGAACACAACCGGACCGCGCGTCAGCGCCACCATCCCCCCGCAACCGGGGATGCGCTTATCCTGCCGGCGCAGCGTAAGCGGGGTTGATAACCGGATTTTGATTTGATCATTTTGATGAAATTCACGGTTTAAATGCAGGTACGAGGAATTCTCAAAATGCAATCCCACCGCGGATTCAAGTTCAGGTTGTCGAATGCCTGATTCTTCCAGATCAATCGGAATACCATTCAATACGACCTGGTGACCGTCTGCCCAGGCCGGGACGCGCACGAACAGGTCTATCTTCTCGACTGGAGCTTCATCAATACGAAGGGTAATTTTCCCATCCCACGGGAAAGCAGATCTCATTACCAGCCTTGTCGCCGCGTCAAGCGAATAATCACCGGGGATGTACTGGTTCACAAAAACACTCCCCTCGCGCAGGGTGAACACATGATCGCTGAGCGATGCCCAGGTGCGTGAGAGGTTTGAAGGACAGCAAGGCACGCTGTACCAGGGTGCCCGTTCCAATCCATCGTGGCAAGTCAGGGGATTGTTATAAAAATATGAGCGTCCATTTATACCGATACCCACAGAGACGGCGTTATAGAGCTGCCACTCCACAAGATCTTCATAACGGGGTTCGCGGGTAAGGGCGCTCATCTCGCGGCTCCAGAAGATGCTGCCCAGCGCGGCGCAGGTCTCAGCGTATGCCACTTCCGGGTCCAGTTCGTAATCCCTGCCGAATCCTTCCATCAAGGGTAATGACCCGATGCCCCCAGTCACGTACATGCGCCTGGAAACCATGCGCTGCCAGATTTCTTGCAGGTGTTCTTTCAGTTCGTTGTCTCTATCCTCTCGCGCCAGCATCGCCGCGGCGGTGTTGAGGTAAGTAAAGCGCACGGAATGACCCACAGGGTCATGCTGCTGCCGCATAGGCGCGTGCTGCTGCGTGTACCTTCCGCTCAGCGCGCTGGCGGCAAAGCGTAATGGAACCGACCAGTGACGCTGATGACGGTTGGATGGCGGCAGCTTTTCTACCATGTACTCAGGGTGCTTCAGCGCAAAACTTCGGCGCATGCGCTTTACTCTGTCCATCCTGGTTTTTACGCGCAGTGTCTGCCTGAGAAAATGAAACCAGTAAGCCGGGATGCGCCCCCGTCTTTCAAGCAGGTTGCGCGCCAGTTCGCGGTAAACAGTGTTGCCCGTGTGACGGCTCAACCGTATGAGCGCGATCTCGATCTCCTCGTGGCCGTCAGTGTAGTAAGGGGTGGATTGTGAGAAAGTAGCCACCAGCAGGTCCGCTGCGCGAATGGCGATCTTTAAAAGATTAGTCAGAGTGGTCGCGGTGTGGTGGGCAATCCCCGCCTCGATGAGATGCCCCAGGCAGTAAAACTCGTGTTCGATCTGCAGGTTCTGCCAGCGCGATCCCACAAAGTGGATCTGGTTATAGGTATAGAGATAGCCATCCTCTTCCTGCGCCCGTGCAAGAATGTTGATGAACTGGTCAACAAGGGTGCGCAGGCGGGAATCAGGGGAATGCGCCAGGATGCGCGCAGCGGCTTCAAGCCACTTGTAGGCATCTGAGTCTGCAAAGAAGAAACCGAGCCTGAATCCTTCTTTGAGACCAGCAGTAATACGAAAATTATCGATACAGCCCGTTCGTTCCAGCTGCCTCCATTGGTGAAAGATGGCAATTTCTGAATTGAGCTTAAGCCGCGAGGACCAGAAGGTGTCGGTTGGAATTATCACATTGGAAATCATAGTTGTTCCAAGTAAGATTGAGCGAATTTTCCTTGAACTCGGAACCCGGGGGGTCTTCCTCTCGTGCTGTATCGAGATGACTAAAGAAGATTAAAAACCAATATGTTAGTTTTTAATTTTGATCATTCATTTACGTATAAATTATATATAATTCAAGTATTGTTGTCATCAAATAAGGTGATCGTAACCAATGAAACAGTTTTGGTTGAAGACCGGGTTCTGGAAGTGGGCCACCATCCTAATATTCTTGATCGGATGGTCGTATGTAAATTACCGTTTAAAAATCTCTTTTTTGACCATCATTGCGGTGGTTTTTTTTGTTTTTTTGTGGGTCACATCCCGGCCAAAGGTTCTGATTGTTGCGATCCCCGTCTTGTTAATCATCCTGGTGTTCACGCAAACCCCACTTACCTGGGTAAACTTAAAAACGGAAAATCAAAATCTGGCCGAGGATTTTCAAGCTTATCTCACGCAGTTTCTCACTCCCAACTCAGGTAAAGAAATCCTCCCTGATAAAGTATTACAAATTCACGAGTTAATAAAAAAGCATGAGGTTAAGGACTACCGCTTTACAGAAACAATCTCAGAAGATGCGTTAATTCACCAGCGCACCATCGAATCGACCTGGCCGATTACAGAAAACCCTGATTCGCATTATCTGATTGGATTCATTGGTGATATAGCTCATTATGGCGGCTGCCACATCATCGATCAAACACAGGATATCGAACTTGGCACCTGTCCATAATCCTCTTCTGCTCGCCTTATTCATCATTGCCGCCATGGTGTACTTCACCGGATTGGGGTGGCTCTTAGTGGGTATTCCATCACACGGCAGCCTGATCCGTAAAAAAGCTGATGTTTCTATAATACAGGAATTCGCCGTCACAATCCTGGTTGGAATGATACTGAACTACGGGTTGGTCGTGGTGATCCAGAACCTCACGACCAGTCTCTCTGTTGGCATCTGCCTGGGTATAATTGGGCTTGTTTCATACATCGTTTATCTTTCCAAACAGATTCCCAAACAGAAGCTTTCCGATCAAAAAGTAACTTTTTTGCTGTTAACCTTCACACTTCTTGTTGTATTGCTTGGTCCCATAATTGTCGAACCATTAAGAGATTGGGATGCCCGCTCGATCTGGTTTCTGCACGCAAAGATGATCTATAGCGCCGGAACGATCGGATTTCCTGCGGGATGGACAGAAACAGCGATTACCTGGTCTCATCCGGATTATCCCAAGTTCATTCCAGCTCTCGCCGCGCAGATCGCGTTTATATTCGGGTTCTGGAATGAATACCTGCCTAAGCTTTCCCTCTTCCTGACCCTGGTTCCCGGCTTTATATTCATAATCAACACTTTGAAAAGGCAGGTCAGTGATGTCCTTCTTTTTCTGATGGTTCCGTTCAGTTTTTTTCCGTACGTTTGGAATGGATACATGGATGGGATACTAGCGTTCTATTTTGCGATTACGTTAATCTTTATGATTAAGTGGTCCAAATCCAATAATCCGACGGATCTATTTACCGGTATTTGCAGTATGACCTTTTTAATGATGTTAAAGAACGAGGGAATCCTTGCGTTCATATCGATCATAATTTCTATCATCCTGTTCCTGTTCTTTTATCGTAAAAAGGTATATTTAAAACCTATCCTCTCTAAATATTGGCGTTACTTCATCGCAATCTGCATCTTATTGATCCCATTCCTCGCCTGGTTGTATCTCAAATCTCAATGGGGTCTTCAATCCGACCTGGAAATTGGGACACGGACATCTATACTTCAAATCATCAGCCGCTTAGGTGATGGTTCATGGAAAATGATTCTGAAAGCAGAATACAGGCACATCAGCATCAACCTGCTCATTGCCATACTCGCCTTCCTAGCTTCGCTCCGCTGGAAAATACCTGCAATTAAAGACACTATCCCAATACTGGCTGCTGCCGGTGTTTACTTCCTAGGTATTACTTTCATCTATCTACTCACTCCCCGCGACCTCAACTGGCACCTCGATACTTCTATTGAGCGCACAATGATGATGGTTAATGCAGCCTTGATATATTCGTGGTATGAAGTCATTTCAAAAATTGAAAAAGCTCAAAGGTGTGATGAGATTTAAAAAATGCTTGTATCCTAAAGTAAAAATTTTGAGGGAATAAATGAATATTTCTGTGATCATCCCCGCTTACAACGAAGAGCGTACCATTGCCCAGGTGCTGGACCAGGTGCTGGAGAAAGTGAACAACCTCGGAGAAATAATTATCATCGATGATGGCTCCAAAGACAACACCAGCAAAATCAGCCGCGAATACGAAGCCAGCAACCCCCTGGTGCATTATCATCTGCAGCCCCGCAACATGGGGAAGACAGAAGCTCTCAAAGAGGGTTTCAGGCGCTCCACAGGCGACATCGTTATCGTTCAGGATGCTGACCTGGAATACGACCCGGCGGAGATCAACGATGTGGTCGCTCCCATCCAGGAAGGCAAGGCGGATGTCGTTCTGGGTTCACGTTTCCTGGTGCGCCGAACCTCCCGCTCGGTGTATTTTCGCCATTTTATGGCGAACAAGTTCATCACATTTTTGTCCAATGTGCTTACTGACCTCAACCTCACCGATGTAGAAACCTGTTATAAAGCGTTCCGCGGGGAGATCATCCGCAGCATGATCATCACCTCATCCGGGTTTGGATTTGAGGTGGAGGTGGTGGCGAAGGTAGCCAAGCTGAAATGCCGCGTATACGAGGTTCCCATTTCTTATTACGGTCGATCATATGAAGAGGGGAAAAAGATTGGCGCCGGGGATGGAATCATGGCATTGTGGTACATCCTAAAATACAATATTTTTACCAGCAAGAAGGCTTCATTCAGAAAGTTATAAAATTAGTTACCTGGTGCAGTCGTAATGACCTCTTGAATCAGTGATTATTGTCAGGGGTAGAACCAAATCCCGATCCTGGCAGGCCAGTGGATGTGTCAGCATAGCGGGTAAATAATTGTATAATCGGGCAAGAAACCCTGGAGGAGTGTGATCATGGATGAATTTGATGTTGTGGTAATTGGCGCCGGCCCGGGAGGGTATGTCGCAGCCATACGTTCAGCGCAGCTGGGCAAAAAGACAGCCATCGTTGACAGGCAGTGGCTTGGCGGAGTCTGCCTGAACGTGGGCTGTATCCCTTCCAAATCCTTATTAAAAAACGCTGATGTCGCCCACACGCTGCGTGAACGCGGACGGGAATTCGGTTTTTCATTTGAAAACCTTCAGCTTGATTATGCCGCCGCGGTTAAGCGCAGCCGCCAGGTTTCTGACAGGTTAACCCGCGGAGTTGGTTTTTTAATGAAGAAGAACAACATTACCGTGTACATGGGTGAAGCCAGGTTTGTCTCACAAGATAGTGTAGAGGTCACCGGAAAAGACGGCGCGGTGCAGGAACTGAAGGCCGGTGACTTCATCATCGCCACCGGCAGCACACCCTTCTCCATCCCGGGTGTGACCATTGACGGAGAGAACGTGCTCACTTACCAGGAAGCCATTCTGCAGGAGAAACTGCCGGGTTCGGTCGTGATCATCGGGGCGGGAGCCATCGGGCTGGAGTTCGCCACAGTCTGGAGCGCGTACGGCAGCAAGGTGACACTGGTGGAAATGCTGCCGCGCATCGCTCCGCTGGAGGATGAAGAGGTCAGCGCGGAACTTGCCAGGGCTTTCACCAAACGCGGCATCACCTGCCTAACCGAAACACGGGTGCTGGCGGTTGAAACCACACCCAGCGGCGTGCGGGTAAAAACCAGCAACAAGGATATAGAGAGCGTTATCGAAGCCGAACAGGCGCTGGTGGCGATCGGTTTTAAACCGAACAGCCAGAACCTTGGGCTGGATGAGATCGGCGTGGCTTTGACAGAGCGCAAGCACATTATGGTGGATGATAAACTCGCGACGAACGTGCCTAATATTTGGGCGGTTGGGGATGTCACAGGCAAATTGCTGCTGGCACATGTCGCATCTGCCCAGGGCATCCGTTGCGCGGAAGCGATCGCCGGAATGGAAGTGAAACCCCTGGATTACAACATGATCCCGCGCGCCACCTACTCGCATCCGCAGGTTGCCTCTTTTGGTTTCACCGAAACCCAGGCGCGTGAACTCGGTAAAGCGGTTAAAACAGGCAAATTTCCATTTCAACCCAACGGTAAAGCGCTGGGACTGGGAGATCACAGCGGTTTTGTGAAATTGATCATTGATGAAACCAACGGAGAAATCCTGGGCGCACACCTCATTGGTCCAGAGGTTTCAGAACTGCTGCCAGAATTGACCCTGGCGCAGCTCAATGGGCTCACCGCTGCTGATATCGCCCGCAACGTGCACGCCCACCCCACATTGAGCGAGGTTTTAATGGAAGTCGCTGAGCTAGTGGAAGGCAAAGCCGTTCACATTTAGTAAAGATGCCGGGAGTCCTGTTTCCCGACTAAGTCTATTTGCACACTTACGTATTTATTCAGGAGGATCCATGTATACTGATCAGGATATTACCAACCTTGTTACCCGTGTTGCCGTACTCGAGAGGGAACTGGAAAACCAGCCTGCCGCCCGCCAGTCACTCCCGGACCTGGGGATTCTTTCACGCAACTTCCTCACCCGCTCATTTTCAGTGTGGGGTTTGTACTTCGTGGCGAACCTGCTCATCGGTATCGTCTTCGGATGCATTTTCGTTGTTATAGGGCTGCTGCTCGGAGCCAGTTTTACCGAGATGCTCAACCAGATCCTCAAGGGTGTTCCGCTCACCTGATTTGAAAAAACCCTATGCTATAATCACCTCCTGACTGAAAGAGGTGAACATGGTTTTACAGAAAATTGTACGTGTTTTTGGGGGTGATCCCCATAAGCGCGAAATTGAACAACTCTCCCTGATCGTCGATGAAATCAACAAGCTAGAAGAGACCTTCGAGGGGTTAAGCAGCGACGCGCTGACCCGCAAAACAACGGAATTTAAGCAAAGATTAGTAGAAGGTGAATCGCTGGATGACCTCCTGCCGGAGGCATTTGCTGCTGTTCGGGAAGCCAGTAAGCGCACACTAGGGCTGCGCCATTACGACATTCAAATGGTCGGCGGTATGACCCTGCACAACGGGAAGATCGCCGAAATGCGCACCGGCGAAGGGAAAACGCTGGTCGCCACGCTGCCGCTGTACCTTAACGCCATCACTAGCCGCGGAGTGCACCTGGTAACCGTGAATGATTACCTCGCGCGCCGCGATGCACGTTGGATGGCGCCCATTTACCACCTTTTGGGGCTCAAAGTAGGTGTGCTGCAAATGGCCGCCCGCACCGAGAACGGCCGCAAGGCGTTCATCGTTGATCTGGAAAAACCCAATGCGCGTGAAGACCTGCACATGCTCGCGCTGGTAGACAGGGCGGAAGCCTACAAAGCGGATATCGTTTACGGAACGAACAGCGAATTTGGTTTTGATTACCTGCGCGATAACCTGACGATGAGCCTGGCGGAGCGTGTGCAGCGCGGTCACTATTTCGCCATCGTGGATGAGGTTGACAACATCCTCATTGACGAAGCCCGCACTCCGCTGATCATCTCAGGGCCGGCGTCAGATGAGACCGAAGATTATGTGCGCATGTCGCAGGTGGTGCGTGCCCTCAACCCTGAGGATTATGAGGTCAACGAGAAAGACCACCAGGTCTCTCTGACAGAGATCGGTGATGCACACGTGGAAGAGATCCTCAACCAGCCGCTGCGCAACCCCGACCGGCCGGAGGACATCACACCGGAACAGGCGCGGCTGCTGGGTTACCTTGAACAGGCATTGCGCGCGCAGCACCTCTTCAGACGCAACAAGGATTACATCGTGCAGGGCGGCAAAGTCATCATCGTTGATGAATTCACCGGCCGCCTCATGCCCGGCAGGCGCTGGTCTGAGGGGCTGCACCAGGCGGTTGAGGCCAAAGAAGGTGTGAAAATTGAACCTGAAAACGTGACCTACGCCACCATCACAATCCAGAATTACTTCCGCATGTACGAAAAACTGGCTGGCATGACCGGCACTGCCCTGACAGAGGCAGAAGAGTTTTCGAAGATCTACAAGCTCGATGTGCTGCCGATCCCGATGAACCTGGAATACGTGGCCGCCAGGCAGGACTCTCCGCTGACCGTGGTGGATACCCGCGACAGGCAGAATTACCCGCTGCAGTTCTATTCCAAGAAGGACGATCCGAATAAAGAAGCCGTTTTCTGGCGCCGGCAGGACTTCCCGGATATGGTTTACAGAACCGAGGAAGGCAAACTGCGCGCGATTGTTTCAGAGATCATGCATTATTACGCCATCGGCAGGCCGCAGCTGGTTGGAACGACCTCGGTGGAGCATTCTGAACGCCTTTCGCAGCGGCTGGGCGCAGAGTCAGTGCGGCGACTGGCCCAAACACTGGTCATCCGCGATGCCTGGCTGGAAAAGTTCAACAAATCCGCTGAGATCGAAATCTCCGAACTGCAATTTCTCAACCGCCCGTTGCAGGAACTCAACGTGGCGGAAATGCGACCGGTTGCCCGCCAGGCGGGTCTCTCCTCGATCAATCCCGAAGACTCCGACCTGCTGGAGCGAATGCTGAAGGTCATCGACCTCGATGCTTCTCATAAAGAACGCGTGCTTGAGGTTCTAAAAGGCGGTGTACCGCACCAGGTATTGAACGCGCGCAAGCACGACGAAGAATCACAGATCATCGCCAAAGCCGGGGCTTTTGGATCTGTGACCATCGCCACCAATATGGCCGGCCGCGGTGTGGATATCAAGCTGGGCGGCGAACTTAATGAAGAAGTCCTGGCAGATGTGATCCGTGTACTGGAGAAAGCCGGCATTGCCGACCCCTACAACCTGAGCAACGAAGCCCGCCGCCGCGAATTGGAAAAACTGACAGCCGAAGACTACGGAATCTATGAGGAATCTGTCAAGACCTTCATTGCCTATTTAGAGGACATGAAACGCGTGCGCGCCCTGGGTGGGTTGCACGTGATTGGATCAGAAAGGCACGAAGCCAGGCGAATAGATAATCAGCTGCGCGGCCGCGCCGCCCGTCAGGGCGACCCGGGATCTTCACGCTTCTACCTGTCGCTCGAGGATGAACTTATGCGGCTCTTTGGCGGCGCGCAAATGGAAGGATTGATGACGCGCATGAAGGTCGATCCGAGTTTGCCCATCGAGAGCGGGCTGCTCGGCCGCATGGTGGAACAGGCGCAGGAGCGCGTTGAAGGCAATAACTTTGATGTGCGCAAGCACTTGCTGGAATATGACGATGTGCTTAATTCTCAACGCAAGCGCATTTATGCTGAGCGCGACCGCGCATTTGAAAAGGAAGATCTGCACGATGATGTGCTCGAGGTGCTGCGCACCGAGATCAATGAACGCATCCCTGCTGCACTCAAGGATGAAGAAGGTCCCTGGAAATTGCTCAGTTACCTGGAGGAAGTACAACCTTCCATGGTATTTGAAGCGGAAGAGATCAGAGCGCCTTCCTTTACCATACACCTGGTGGTGGATGAATTACAGCGGCGCATCGGTGATAAAGCCGATGACAGCACGATTAAAACCACCATCTTAGACATTGCTGAAAAATCGCTGCAAGCCGAGAATGAACACATTCTCAACGCTACCGGCATCCTGCTGCAGAAGACTGAAGAAACGATCGATCAACTCACCGCTGAGCGCCTGGATAGTGTTGACACGTTTTTCGACGGGTTAGGCAGCGGAAGGGAAGAAGAGGGAGAAGCCCCGCGCCGGCCTCAGGAGATGCTGGAGGAACTGGTAAATCTCACCCGCACACAGCTGCGTCTTTCATCAGAAGATTTGAGGGCGCTGCCAGAGGGTGATGAAGATGTAAAGGAAAAGATCAACGCCCAGGTGAAGCGGGCGTTGAATCAGCTGGCGTTGACCCGAACGCTTGGCGCAATCGAGCGCAGGCTGGATGAAAGCCTGAACCTGAAAACTTCCGACCTCCAGGACCTGGATTGGGCTGGTGTCTCTGACGCGCTCATGTCGCAGGTGGAGAGCACGCTCGAGAAGCGCGCCGCGTCCTTGCTCTCAACGCAAGGGCAGATCACTCAGAGCCTCGAAGCAGTGTTAAACAAGACGGAACGCGGTTCCAGCGAGGAAAACCGTCTGATCGATCTGCTATTGAACTCAAGTGTAGGAGCCAAGGTTGCCATAGATCCCCGCACCCATCAACGCGGAATGCGGCGTGTCATCCTGGTTAATTACATTTTCCACGCTGCCAGGCTGCTCCAGGACCGACCCGTACCAGAGGTCACCCGGGAGATCCTGGAACATCTTGAAACCACCATGCAGAAACTGGAGACAGTATGGGGGAAGATCGAATTTGAACGCTTCCGCCTTTCAGGAAGTCTAATGAACAATCTTGATGCGGGGGTGCAAAGATCGCTGCGGGCAGAACTTGGTGAGAAAACCTTCTCAGGTATACAGGATGCACAACCGGATAACCTATCCACGGAAGCGCGGAACACCCTCGAAAAATTACTTGGCAGGCGGGTCCAGAACCAGATCTTCAGGCACATCCTTTTAAGCGCGATCTCAGAATTGTGGGTCGATTACTTAACCCGGGTGGACGCTCTGAGGGTATCGGTCGGGCTCGAAGCCTACGCGCAGCGTGACCCATTGGTGCAGTACAAAGGGCAGGCATCGGAGCTGTTCAAGAACCTGTTGAGTGATATCCGCGGCGGGGTTATCAGCCGTATGTTCCTCTTCCAGCCGCGCCGCCCGGGTGCCCAGGCCGCAGAAAGACCCGCCCCTGAAGCCCCCGGCACAGCGGGGCAGACCCCGCCGCCGCAGGCGCAAACCGGACAGAAAAAGAAGCGCAAACGCCATTAAACCAACTGCAATTAATAAAACTGTAGAATAATCCTTTGATTCGTTGAGGTATTTAGAATCAAATGATGTATAATGTTAAATTATTGTAGCCTTGGGTTTGAATTCATCATCCGATTTACACTCAATAGGGCTAATCTAAACTGTCGGAGTTCACAAATCATATGGACCAGAATGTCACAACTAACGGATCAGGGGCGAATACAGACAATAACCAGAACGACAACAACATGGCTTCCCTGCTTGAGAAAGAAGGTCTGGGCATAGATTTTCCCACCCAGGGCGAAATTCGCAAAGGCATGGTGGCGAGCATCACGCCGGGACAAATCCTTGTCAGCGTGGGAACCAAATCTGAAGGGATCATCACCGGCAAAGAATACGAGTTGATCCCCAGTGACGAGCTCGCGAATCTGAAAACCGGAGATGAGATCTCCGTTTATGTAATCAATCCTGAAGACCAAAACGGCAATCTGGTACTCTCCTACATGCGCGCCAGGGAAGAAGAAAGCTGGCAGGAGGTTGAAGCGCTGCTGGCGAACAAGCAGTCCACCCACAGTACCATCATTGGTTACAACAAGGGCGGGCTGATCGTACCCATTGGCGGGCTGCGGGGTTTTGTTCCCGCTTCACAGATCAGCCTGACGCGCCGCGCCGGTGTCACCGGAGATACCCCTGAGCAGCGTTGGGGAAAAATGATCGGCGAGGAGATCGATGTCTGCGTCATCGAAGTGGACCGCGAACGCCGCCGTCTCATCCTCTCGGAACGCCAGGCAAGCACTGAAACCCGCGAGTCGGTTAAGGAGCGCGTGCTGGAAGAACTCAAGGAAGGCGCGGTTTACGTTGGCCGTATCACCAGCCTGGCTGATTTCGGCGTTTTCGTAAATGTCAATGGCGCTGACGGACTGGTTCACATGTCGGAAATCTCCTGGGACCGCATTCAGCATCCCAGTGAGATCCTTAAGGTCGGTCAGGAAGTCAAGGTTAAGGTTATCAACATCGACCACGAGAAAAAACGCATCGGTCTATCCATTCGCCAGCTGCAATCCGATCCCTGGGATCAGAAAGCCGGTCAATTCCAGGTGGGTCAACTGGTTGAAAGCACCATCACCCGACTCACAAAATTCGGCGCTTTCGCCAGGCTCGCGGATGACATTGAAGGGCTGATCCACATTTCAGAGATCAGCGAACGGCGCATTGAACACCCCAAGGAAGTCCTCAAGGAAGGCGATACCTGCACCCTGCGCATCATCAAGATCGATCCCAGCGTTCACCGCATCGGTTTGAGCCTGCGCCGCGTTGATTCAATGGCTTACGCTGATATGGACTGGCAGACCCTCGAAGGCATTTTGGGTGAGGATACCGCGGCTGTGATTAAAGAAGACGAACCCGCAGTTGACGATTCCCCCGAAACAACTGAAGAAGCATAAAAATATACCCGGTTCGATACAACGCGCCCGTTTTGTCGGGCGCGTTTTCTTATACCCGCATCGATCCTCCTGGTTCATTTCAGGTTATACTATACAGAAAGCGACACCGGTAATAAAGATCAATGGAGCAACCCGAGCCAGATGACAGATAATTCTGCCAAAGATAACGCACACAGGCCCGCAGAGACCAGCAGCAGCCTGCCACCGCTGCCCCGCGCGCGTATTCGCTTCTCGCTGCTGGTGACCCTGGGTGGTTTTATCATCTTCCTGGTCGGCGCGAGACCGGGCATCTTCGGGCTGGACCGCAGCCCCGTGGTTGGTTTTATCCAGATCGCGGTGATGCTCATCGGCATCATGATCCTTTCCCTGGGCGGTTACGCGTCAGTACGAGCTTTATGGCGCCGCCAGGTACCCAGCATCAGCGCGGATATCGGTATGCGCCTGGTGAGCACGGGTTACGTGGTTATCGCTTTTTCAGGGTTGGCTGATGTGTTCGGAGTCGGCACCCACCCGCTGCCGGGTGTACCCTACTTCGGGGTATGGCAGGCCAGGGGTATGGAGATCGGCTGCGCGATCATTGCCATCGGTTTCATTCTGAGTTTTCCCCCCAGGAAAGCGGCTGAGTAGTTCTCTCAGATCACTTCAATCCCATAATCCGCAGCATTTCATCGTTGGTCAAGAATTTTGCACCTTCGACCGGTCCGTCTCCAGCCCGACGATGTTCCTCTTCAAGCAACCGCGCCAGGTCCCGCTGATGCACCACCGGATCAGGCAGCATTGAAAGCTTGCGCTCCAGGTCATCCAGTTCAAGTCCTTCTTCAGGACGTTCAGCGCGCATGAAATGTAAGATCGCTTCGGCTGCGTTCATGCCGTCCTTTTTGGCATTGCCTACCAGGCCGGTACTTGCCTGGCGCGACCAGCCGGCGACGAAAACTCCTTTCCACGGCTGTCCGGTAGCCGGGTCTTCGATCTCGTAGGATTCACCTTCCACCGGGTAGCGCGGGTTTTCTGTATGGCGGTATTCATTACGCTGCAGCGGTATACCCAGCCGTTCCTCCACCCTGTCTCCGATAGCAAAAACAACCGTATCCACTTCCATCAGGCGTTTTTTTCCAAGACCCCGGGCGGATGTTCTTTCACCTTCGCTGACCAGTGTATTTTCCTCCAACTCAATACTGTTGACCCTGCCTTTATCATCCCCATGCAATCCCACGGGTGACACCAGGAAATGCATCTGGATCACTGGTCTTCTTTCAACCGCGCCTGCCTTTTCGAGCGCTTTTTGGTAAAATGCCTTTTCAGCCTCCGGATCCTGCCCAAGGGACACCATCAACGGTTTTAGACGCTCAAACTCCTGTTCCAGCGCGGAAAGATCAAGAGCGCAGATGATGGACTCAAGTTCCTTGGCAGTGAACTTCACCTCAGCCGGTCCTCTGCGGACGCATATGTGGATCTCTTGCACCTGCGGCTGGCTGAGGAGGTAGCGCGCCACATCCGCCATCACATTGCCGGCGCCGACCACCACCACCCGCCTGCCAATTTCAATCAGCGCTGTGCTAAATGGAGGCAGCCGGTTGTAATGGAATACAAGGTCCTTGGCGTGCAACACGCCTTGAAGGCTCTCCCCGGGTATCCCAAGCCATTTTGTGCCCTGGGCGCCGCAGCTGATCAAAACCGCCGCGAAGCCCCAATCCAATAAAGCGGGGATGCTGATGCAGCGGTCCTGTCCGATGCAGGCGTTGCCGTAATAATGCACCTGCTCATGCGCAAGGATCCGTTCGAACTGCCTGCGCAGCCCATCCTTTAACTGATGTTTTTCCGGATAAATGCCATACTCCGCCATACCGCCAGGTTTGATGTCCCGGTTGAAGAGGGCAACCGCAATTCCCTCATGTGAAAGTCTCTCGGCCGCAAACAGACCCGCCGGACCTGCGCCGACGATGGCTACCCGGATTCTATTGGACATGGCGTCTCCTTTTATATAACGAGGGCTATCTAAAAATTAACGGAGAGGTACAAAATGTCACCTGTATTATAGCAATTTCCCTACCAAGCATCTCCTGCTTATGCTATATTTACTTTAATCAATGGATTAGAGGTGTTATGGAAGAACTCATCACGCAGTTTGAACTGGAAAACGGCCTTAAAGTATTGATGAAAGAGATACACACCGCGCCGATCATCAGTCATTGGCTGTGGTACCGTGTAGGTTCGCGTTTTGAGAAACCGGGTCATACGGGGATTTCACACTGGGTGGAACACATGCAATTCAAGGGTACGCCAAAATTCCCCGCCGGGTTGCTGGATAAGGCCATTTCGCGCGACGGCGGCTATTGGAACGCGTTCACTTATCTTGATTGGACCACCTTTTTTGAAACCACACCTGCTGACAAGATCGAGCTGGCCATGGCGCTCGAGGCTGACCGGATGGTCAACAGTGTTTTTGATGAAAAGGAAGTGAACTCCGAACGCACGGTTGTAATATCAGAGCGTGAAGGGAGTGAGAACGAACCGCTCTTCCTTTTGGATGAAGCAGTTCAATCGGCTGCTTTTGAACAGCATCCCTATAAGAACGAGGTCATCGGTTCGACCGCTGACCTGCAAAGCATCACCCGCGATGACCTTTACGCGTATTACCGTGACCATTACAACCCCGGCAACGCGGTGCTTGCGCTGGCGGGCGACTTTAACAGCAAAACCATGCTAGAAAAGATTCACCAGGTCTACGCAGGGCTCCCCGGGCACCACGTGCCCGAACCAGATACCCCGCACGAGGGAGGACTGACAGGTGAAAAAAATGTTGAAGTCAAGGGTCCCGGCGAGACCACGTACCTTCAGATCGCCTGGCGGGCAGCAGCGGCGGCTGATGATGATTTTTACGCATTCACCATCGCGGATAGCCTGCTCACTGGACCTACCAGCCTGAACATGTTCGGCGGGGGCGGTATTTCGAACAAGACCTCGCGTCTTTACAGGCGGCTGGTCGAAAAAGAATACGCCATCAGTGTCAATGGTTCGCTGCAGGCCACCCACGATCCTTTCCTGTACACCATCACCATCACTGTCAATCCAAAGCATCAACCTGAAGAAATTCTATCGCTGCTCGATGAAGAACTGGATGCGCTTCGCCAGGCGCCCGTCAGGCGGGAGGAGATCGAACGGGCAGCCAAGCAGGCGCGGGCTCTCTTCGCGTACGGAAGTGAAAATATCACCAACCAGGCTTTCTGGCTGGGTTACTCAGAAATGTTTGATAAATACTCCTGGTTCACCCAATACACCACAAAATTATCCGCGGTCACCCCCGAGGATCTTCAGAGCACAATCCGCCGCTGCCTGAACCGGGAGCAGCGTGTTGTGGGCATCTACCGCCCTGATGGAGCGCGCATATGAACCGACCAGCCGTCATACATCAAACCATCCCGGGACCTGCAGACATCACCCGGCAGGTGCTGCCCAACGGCATCGTGCTGCTGACGCGCAGCAACTTCAACAGCTCCTCGGTTGTAGTCAGCGGCTACCTGGCAGCAGGCAGTCAGTTGGACCCGCTTGAAAAACTGGGTTTGGCGCACTTCAGTGCTCTCAGTCTGATGCGCGGTACCGCCGGAAGTGACTTTCAGAGCCTGTACGACCGCCTGGAATCAGCGGGGGCTTCGCTCGGTTTTGGCGCCAGTGTGCACACCACCAGCTTTAGCGGCCGCGCACTGGCCGAGGATCTGCCTTTATTGTTCACCACTCTCGCGGAATGCCTGGCGCAACCGGTCTTCCCGCCAGAGCAGGTGAAGCGCCTGCGCGCCCAGCTGCTTACCGGGTTGGCCATACGCGCGCAGAGCACGCGTGACATGGCAGCGCTGGAGTTCGACTCGCTGCTCTTCCCCAACCATCCCTACGGCAGACCGGAGGATGGCTATACTGAGACGATCAATAGCATATCGCGGGAAGACCTGGCGGACTTTCACCGCCGGTATTACGGACCCGCAGGGATGAAACTGGTAGTAGTCGGGTCGGTCAGCGCGAACCAGGTGTTTGACCTGGCGGAATCCTGCTTTGCCAGCTGGACCTCTGACATTTCTGTACCGAATCAGGTACCAAAAACAGTCATCCCACCGCAGCAGAAGATCACCCGGAAGATCATCATACCCGGCAAGAGCCAATCCGACCTGGTGATGGGCACGCTCGGTCCAAAACGGAAGGACCCTGAATACCTTGCGGCATCGCTCGGCAACAGCATTCTCGGGCAATTTGGTTTGATGGGGCGCGTTGGCGACGCAGTGCGCGAGAAGGCAGGCCTTGCCTATTACGCCTCCACCAGCCTGAACGCCTGGATAGAGAGCGGATCATGGGAGGTTTCCGCGGGGGTCAACCCCGGTAATGTGGAAAAGGCAGCCGCGCTCATTACGCATGAACTGCGCAAGTTCACAACTGAACCTGTCACACAGGAGGAACTCGAGGATAACCAGAACAACTACATCGGGCGCATGCCGTTGTCACTGGAATCAAACTCGGGGGTTGCCAACAGCATCTTGAACCTCGAGCGCTTCGACCTGGGCCTGGATTACCTGCAGCGTTATCCCTCTCTGATTCGCGCTGTTACCAGGGAAGACATTCTCCACGCTGCCCTGAAGTTCATCGATCCTGAGAAACTGATCATCGTCTCGGCAGGTCCGGATGGAAAGGAAAACAGAAAACAGTAATGGAAGTGACCTGCGGCATCGACCTGGTGGAAGTTGAACGCCTGCGTGCGATTACACCTGCGATAAAAGCCCGCTTTCTGGTCAGAGTGTTCACTGCTCAGGAATTGGGCGATTGTAATGGCCGCGAGGAGCGCCTGTCTGCCCGATTCGCCGTAAAGGAAGCTGCCGCGAAGGCGCTGGGCTGCGGAATCGGCGAGATCGGCTGGCAGGAAATCGAAACAAGGTTGGATGATAAGGGAAAACCGGTTTTAGTTTTAAATGGAACGGCCTTATTATTGGCAAAACAACAGAACTGGACTTCATGGTCAGTGTCGATCAGTCACACCCGGGATTACGCCATCGCCTGCGTCACAGCCCTCGCTGAGAAGGGATGAACAGGCGGTATCAGAATGAAATTACTGGCTGTCAGTGATGTAGAAATCGCCCTGCTCTACAGCCCGATGATCGTGGACAGGTTCCAGGATATTGACCTCATAATATCCTGCGGCGACCTGCCCTATTACTACATCGAGTACATGATCAGCATGTTGAATGTGCCCTGTTATTTTGTGCGCGGTAATCACGCCAGTAACCGGGAGTACGGGGTGGCAGGAACCCGCAAGTTCCCCTGGGGCGCGGTAGACCTGCACCACAAATGCCTGGAGGATGATACCGGCCTGCTGCTCGCCGGCCTTGAAGGCTCTTTGAGATACAATCTTGGTCCTTACCAGTACACCCAGGTTCAATATTGGGAAATGGTATTGAGCCTGGTGCCCAGGTTCCTCTGGAACAAGCTGACCCTCGGCCGGTATTTGGATATATTCGTGGCGCATGCTCCACCCTGGCAGGTACATGCTGAAGAAGACCTGCCGCACCGCGGCATAAAGGCCTTCCGCTGGTTGATCAAGGTATTCCAACCATCTTACTTGCTGCACGGACACATTCACGTTTACCGCCGTGAGACCGTAACCCGGACACTGATTGACAACACCACGGTGCAGAATGTTTACGGCTACAAAACATTGACGATTCCAACACCGCAGCAGCGCTCGTGGCAGCGCAAGAGGTGAGTTATGAGTGATGAAGATCAAAACACATCAGGCGGCTTGATTCAACTTTCTCGGCGTGATTTCAGTCATGCTTATCAAAAAAGCTTCTGGCGCTCGATCTTCAGCCTGATACAAAAGAAGAACAACGAGCTGCTGCCTTTCGAAGAAGTTTTAAAACACATCCCCATGCGCGGACAGAATTACATCGGTGTCAGGCAGATCGAAACAGATAAGATCATTGGTTCAGTGAGCCGCTATAACGATTTCGACCGCGCCTTCCTGCCCAAACAGACGCACACCCGGTCGCGCTGGGAAAGCATAGACCGCGCGCATTTCAAACAGGTCATCCTGCCGCCGATTGAAGTGTACAAGATCGGGGAGTTTTATTTTGTTAAAGACGGCAACCACCGCGTTTCTGTGGCGCGCGAAAAGGGGCAGGTTTACGTCGACGCCTTTGTGACTGAAGTGCACACTACCGGCAGGATCACGCGCGACAGCGATATAAACAGCCTTGTTCTGGAACAGGAGTACACTGATTTCATCAAGCAGACCAGGCTGAATGATTATTACCCGAATGAAGATTTCCGCTTTTCACTCCCGGGTCAATACGACAAAGTGCTGCAGCACATCAGCGTACACCGCTGGTTCATGGGAGAAAAACTAAAACGCCCGATCACTGATGAAGAGGCAGTGAAAGGTTGGCACCGCGAAGTATATTTCCCGCTGGTGCGAATCATCCGCAAGCACCGGATATTGAAAGACTTCCCCACCCGCACCGAAATGGACCTGTACTTTTGGATCATTGAGCACCGCTGGTACCTGGCTGAAGAGCAGAAAAGGCGGATCAGCCTGGAATCAGCCGCTACTGATTTTTCCAGGCGTTTCTCACAGCGTCCTTTCCGGCATATTCGCCAGACCTGGCAGTGGCTGGTAAAACGAATTCAAAACATCAGAAAAAACAAAAGCCGCCGGGTAGGCGGCTGATGGATCAATAGTTGCTGCAGCACTCAAGCTGAACAGGTTTTAATACCAAGCCAGAAATGGTCAGGCATGATCATCTGGTCGGTCTGTACATCGATCCCCGTATTTTTTGGAGGGGGTTCAAACTTCATCCCGGGGTTCACAAAACACAGGTCGGGACGCTGCCCGTATTTTTTGAGGTAGTAATCTGTCGCACGGTTTATCTTGGTTAAGAAATCAGCCTTCGGGTCATTATCAAACCACAGCATGCCAGTATTCATCTCACACTCCATTAAGTTACGGTTGCTCAAGTAATTGCAAGGTTCGGGCCAATATTATCCTCAAGTGATGCAATATAATTATAGAACATTAGTTCTTTTTTGTCAATAACCAATCCATGCAACTGGTGATTTACCACCCTGTGTCGATGGATTTTTTCCTGTTTTTAAGGTATGCTTTAAATCAAATCAGTCATTGGCGGAGGTAATATGATCAAGGAAATTACGAATGACGCAGAAAACCGTATGAAGAGCGCTCTCCAGGCTTTGGAAGAGGATCTGACCGCTATTCGCACCGGAAGGGCTACCCCCGCGCTGGTGGAAAAACTGCCCATCGATTATTACGGCATGCCCACGCCGCTGCTGCAGTTGGCGAGCATTTCGGTTCCTGAAGCCCGCGCGCTTTTGATCAAACCTTTTGATCCCTCAACAATCAAAACCATCGAACGCTCCATACTGGCCTCTGAACTGGGTCTGACCCCCAACAACGACGGTAAAGCCATCCGTTTGAACCTGCCCCCGCTCACCGAGGAACGCAGGCGCGAGCTCGTCAAAGTGGTGCATAACCGCCTGGAGGAATGCCGCGTGGCTATTAGGAATATCCGCCGCGACCTGATCAAAGATCTTCGCGACTTTGAAAAAGAAAAGATGATCTCAAAGGATGACCTGGAGACAGGTGAAGAAGAATTGCAGAAGCTGACCGACCTGATGATCGAGGAAATCGAACACATCGGCAAGCGCAAAGAAACCGAAATCATGGAGGTCTGACCTGACCAGGTGCCCGCGTTATGAATGAAATCCCAGCCAAGATCCCTGTGCACATTGCCATCATAATGGATGGGAATGGTCGTTGGGCTGAAGCCCACGGCCTTCCCCGCCTTGAAGGCCACCGCGCCGGGACGGAAAACCTGCGCCAGATCATCAAGGGATGCGCGGAAATTGGCGTGCAGCACCTGACGCTGTACGCTTTTTCAACCGAAAACTGGCGCAGGCCAAAAGCCGAGGTCGAAGGCCTTTTGACCATCCTGGAGACCTACCTGGATAAGGAAGTGGATGAATTGTGCGCAGAGGGCGTGCGCCTGCATCACATCGGCCGGCTTGAAGCCATGCCGGACCCGGTACGCAGAAAAGTGGAACACTCAATGGAGGTCACCTGCGGTAATACCCGGTTGGTGTTGCACCTGGCGTGGAATTACGGCGGCAGGGATGAGATCGTGCACGCCGTGCAAAGGATAATCGAAGATGGAATCGCTCCTGAAGCGGTCACTGAGGGGCTCGTGGATCAATACCTGTTCACCTGCGGTACACCCGACCCGGATCTCATCATCCGCACTTCAGGCGAGATGAGGGTCAGCAACTTTCTCATCTGGCAGGGCGCGTATTCAGAATGGTATGTGACCCCCACCTTGTGGCCGGATTTTTCCAAAAAGGAATTGTACAAAGCGATCGAGATTTTCGGTCAACGCGAAAGAAGATTCGGAAAGATATCCAGCACAGAAGATGAAACCTGATCTATCATTACGTAAACGGCTGATCGTCATCAACATCATGGTTCCCGCCCTGGTCATCTTCTCGATCCTGGGGGGATGGGCATTTACGATCTTTGTGGCGGTTGTGCTCCTGCTGGCTACCTGGGAACTATGGCGCCTCTTCAATAAAGGTTTCTACTCCCCTTCACTGCTGGTGATGGGGATTTTTGTTCCGCTGGCGGTTATCCTGCGCCACCTCTATGAATTTAAATACAGCGATGCCTGGCTGGCGGCGCTTGTGCTCACAGCCATGCTGTTCCATGTACTGCAACAGGAACGCGGGGGCAAGACAGCCGCCATCGATTTTATGATCACGGTAGGCGGCACAGTTTACCTGGGTTGGCTGGGCAGTTACGCTGTCTCGCTGCGCGCGCTTGAAAACGGGCTTTACTGGGTGGTGCTGGTTTTCCCCATCATTTCCCTGGCCGATTCAGGGGCTTATATTTTCGGCAGGCTTCTTGGTAAACACAAAATGCTCCCGAGGGTCAGCCCCAAGAAGACCTGGGAGGGATATCTTGGCGGAATACTCGTGGGTATGCTCGGCGGGTTCGCCCTGGCAGCCTTGTGGAACGGTCCCGCGCCGAACGTTCTCGCCTGGCATGGCCTGATCCTGGGCGCGGTCATCTCGATATTGGCGCCTTTCGGTGATTACGGCGAAAGCATGATCAAGCGCCAGTTTGGCGCGAAGGATAGCGGCCATTTTCTGCTGGAACACGGCGGTTTTCTCGACCGGATGGATTCATCGCTCTGGGCAGCTGTCATCGGGTATTACGTGATCATTTTACTGACACGGTAACACCAACATCAAATAAACACGGAGGGATCATGCCAAATACAACCCCGACCCGGAACCTGGCGTTCGACCTGGTTCGGGTCACTGAAGCGGCAGCGCTTGCCGCTGGCAGGATGATGGGCAGAGGGGACAAGAATGGCGCTGATAAAGCAGCGGTGGATGCCATGCGCGTTATGCTGAATTCCATCAACATGCGTGGAACCATTGTCATCGGTGAGGGTGAAAAGGACGAAGCACCGATGCTGTACAACGGAGAAGTTCTGGGAACCGGCGATGGACCGGAGGTGGACATCGCGGTTGACCCCATCGAAGGCACCCGCCCGCTGGCATACGGATTGTGGAATTCGATCGCCACCGTGGCGCTTGCACCGCGCGGCACCATGTTCAACCCGGGTCCATTTGTGTACATGAACAAGATCGCCGTCGGCCCGGTGGCCAGGCATGCCGTGGATATTGACGCCCCGGTGGATCACAACCTGAACAAGGTGGCCAAAGCCAAGGGGGTCAAGGTTGAAGATCTGACCGTGGTGGTGCTGGACCGGCCGCGGCACGAAGAACTGATCACCAATATCCGCGCCGCCGGAGCCCGCATCAAACTTATCCCTGACGGCGACGTTGCAGGCGCGATGATGACTGCCATGGGAGACAATACAGCAGACATTTTGATGGGAATTGGCGGTACGCCCGAGGGTGTGCTCGCTGCGGCGGGTCTGCGCTGCATGGGCGGCGAGATCACCGGCAAGCTGTACGCGCGCAACCAGCGCGAGCTTGACCTGGCCAGAGAACTGGGCGTGGATTTCGACAAACCTCTTACCATGGATGACCTGATCTCCTCGGATAATGTCTTCTTCGCTGCCACCGGTATAACCACCGGCGATTACCTGCGCGGTGTGACCTATTTTAAAGACGGCGCCAGGACGGACAGCGTGGTGATGCGGGGGCTTTCTGGAACGGTAAGGCGCGTGATCTCCACCCACAAATTAAGCAAGCTGATGCGCATCAGCTCGATCAAGTACAAGTAAATAATTAAAAATAAAATGAGGGTGCCCCAGGAGGCACCCTCATTTTGTATTTCCAGCAGAGGTTTATTTGATCTCATAAACCACGTTTGCTTCCACGCTGATCTTCAACTGACCAGCGGAAATGGGAACCGCAGATTCCATCGCGGCGCCGCCAATGCCTTTGGCATCATACATGGGTACGGTCACACCGCTGGTGTAAACATTTACTGACTGCAGGTTGCCAAGTTTGACCCCGGCTGATGCGGCAATGGCTTCGGCTTCAGCCTTGGCATTGGCGATGGCCATGTCGCGGGCTTCAGCCTGAGCAGCGGTTTTATCGAGCACATCGAAGCTGATGCCATTGATAGTGTTAGCACCTGAGCGCACAACTGTATCCAGCAATTCACCCAGTTTCGTCAGATCGCGAACGGTGATGAAAACCGTGTTCTCGACGACGTAGTAGCGACGCGATACCTGTCCATCCATACCATAATCCATCATCGGGTACACATTGAAGTTGGAGGTCTGGATGTCTTTCTTCTCCACGCCCAGTTTCTGCAATGCCTCAGCAATGGTGTTCGCCTGGGTATTGTTCTTAGCCAGCGCATCTGAGACCTCATCAGCATCAACCCGGACACCGATATTGATGTAGGCCACGTCAGGCACCAGATAAACCTGTCCGGAACCATTCGCGCCGAGTGTACGGACATTGGCTACACCTGTCTGACCGACACCTGAGCAGGCGGCCAGCGACAGCACAGCAACGATACTTGCAACAACAATTAATAGTGACTTTTTCATAATTTTCCTCTCTTTATATTTTTCGTACCAATAAGACGATTAAATTCCAAAAAAGTTCCAATGAATACCTTCTATAAGATTGTGCGCGAATTCTTGTTGATCACCAATCAGGATTGTCATCAACAATCCTGATTGGTATGGTTTAGCTGAAAGTACCTGCAGATGAAATCGTGTTGCGTGTAATAAGCTTCACTCTTTCCTTCTGAGAGCCACGTACAGCAGCACCGCCCCGGCGATGATGATCAGCCCGGCGAGAATGACATTGGAATTCAACCAGGCCAGCCAGGGAAGGTTCAGGTTTTTAATAAATATATAGACTCCGAACAATACCAGTCCTATGCCCACGTACAAACCGGTTTTGCTGCCATTTTTATTAACCGCGTTCACAACCTCGTCCCTGAAGTTTTCTGCGCGTTCCCGAATGACCTCGCCGTCGATGGTATGCGGCTGTGAGCCGTTGCCCGGTGCCTGCTCTTCAGAAGGCACAACGATCCACAGGATGATGTAGACCAGTGGTCCGATTCCGCCCACCATTGTAAAAACGATGAAGAACAAACGCACCAGTACCGTATCGATGTTGAGGTATTTTGCCAATCCCGCGCAAACACCGCCCAGGATGCGATCCTGCTGGGAACGTAGTAACCTGTTTTGCATGATGACCTGCCTATTCCTTTTTTATCAGTGAGCGAATCACGAAATACCCGCCTGCGGCGATCAACACCAGCGCCAGCACCCAGCCCGCGGCTGATCCCATCAGCGCTCCGGAACTCGCGAACAATATCAATCCCAGGAGCAGGCAGATTCCCGCCGGGATCCAGGGCCATTTTTCAGTCTTTCCTATGGGCATCAGTCCAAGTACAGTGAAGGTAGCGCCGATCCCCAGGAACAACAACCCGCCGCTGGCCATACCATTGAGGTTCAACCCGGCGACCAGCGCCAAAATAAGCAGTATTCCCGAGGGAATGATCGGCCACCACTGGGATGGTTTGAGGATATAGATCACCAGGAAGCTCAAGGCCACCGCTGCCAGGAAGATCGCTCCGCCGAAACGTCCGGCGATTCTTGGAAAAAGCTTATCCATGGCAATGATGGCGCCAATGCCAATGAGTGTAAAGCCAGGGATGACCAGCCACCACTTCTGCCGGTCTTTGAGGAGAAAGAACAGGAAGACACAACCTGCGAGCACAAATAATAGTGCAATGAATAAGCCCCCGATGGGGATATCCAGCAGCTGCTGCAGCAAAAATACGCCGCCTGCCAGCACCAGCAGAACCCCCAGGAGAATGCGTTTGGATTGATCTGTCATGGTATTACTCCTTTTCTGTGTCAGATTGATCGGCTGACGGGTTGACATCTATACTGATCGTGGGAGCATCCTCTTTGCGCCCCTTGATGAGCGCCCGCGCGCCGATCACCAGGCCGGCGGCGATTAGCAGCAGCGGCCAGTAAGGTCCAAGCTGTTTAAAGGCGCCGAAAATTGCACCAAAGATGACAAAGAGCACCAGGCTGGTGCCAAGAGCATCAAGGCCATCGCGCACAGAGTTCTTTTTGCGCGCGCCAAAAAGCCACGCAACCAGTATGCCCAGACCGGAGAACCCGGGGATGAGCGTCCAGAGATACGACCAGCTGCCCCAGTTGCCGCTCATATTTTGGTAGTACAGGATGCCGCCAATACCAGCGACGATGAAGGCTGGCACCGCCATATCAGGCGCGCCAATGAGCAGCCCAAGGATGAGCAGCCCGGCGCCGACCAGCATGATGATCACCGGCCACGAGAAAGTGATGTTGATCAGCTCAGCAAAACCCGGCATGATGTTGACCAGCACAAAATAAACCCCCACCAGCACAAGCAAGATCCCCAATACCAGCGTCGTTCTGTTTCTCTTATCCATTGCTGCCTCCGTATTAAATTGAAAAATGACCAATTCACCCTATATACGCAGGATGAAAACCAGGGTTGCACAAAGGTCGCGGCAATCTTGACAAAGCCGCATGCCTGATTATAATACGAGTGGTTTTATCTAATTACACGAGGACTTAATGAAGCAGACATGCATGTGTCAACAGCGGGGTACGGCTTGATCACCGCCTGAATAAACCAGAGATCACACTCTACAGGCGGCGGTGGACGTCCCCGCACATTTAATGTTGCGCAGCCTTCCCCGGCCGCTTTTGATTTAAAGAATAACAAGGAAATAAGGACAAACTATGAAAATCGCGAATGATGTAACCCAATTGATCGGCAACACCCCGCTGGTAAGGATCAACCGCCTGGCGGAAGGTTTAGGCGCACAAATCGCCGCCAAACTGGAGTATTTCAACCCCTCTCACAGCGTGAAAGACCGTATTGGCGTGGCGATGATCGAAGCAGGCGAGAGAGCCGGGCTTATTACACCGCAAACGACGCTGGTGGAACCTACCAGCGGCAACACGGGGATCGCCCTGGCGTTCGCTGCCGCCGCCAGGGGATACCGCCTGGTACTGGTCATGCCCGATACAATGAGCCGCGAGCGCCGTATGCTGCTTAAGGCGTACGGGGCTGAGCTTGTGCTCACCCCGGGCAGCGAGGGCATGCCGGGAGCCATAAGAAAGGCTGAAGAGATCACAGCTTCAGGTGCGGACTATTTCATGCCGCAGCAATTCAAGAATCCCGCCAACCCCGAGGTTCACCGCCGAACCACCGCAGAAGAGATCTGGCGCGATACAGAGGGGAATGTGGACATCCTGGTGGCCGGGGTGGGCACCGGGGGGACAATTACCGGCATCGGCGAAGTGCTCAAAGCGCGCAAACCAGGTCTGCAGGTGGTGGCAGTTGAACCGGATGGCTCGCCGGTGCTTTCCGGCGGCAATAAAGGTCCGCATGTAATCCAGGGTATTGGCGCGGGGTTCATACCAGAAACACTGAACACGGGAATCTATGACGAGGTGATCAGGGTGACCAATGAAGATGCCATCAAGACAGCGCGTCTGATGGCCACCCGCGAAGGTTTGCTGGTGGGCATTTCCTCCGGCGCGGCGGTGTGGAGCGCGTTGCAGGTGGCAGCCCGCGGCGAGAACGCGGGTAAACTCATTGTGGTCATCATCCCGTCATTCGGCGAAAGATACCTGAGCACCGCGCTTTTTTCTGACCTGACTGATTAAGGGATTAATAAGGAGGGAACAATGGGCTTACGGACAATGCGTGAAGATATGCGCTCGATTTTCAACCGCGACCCGGCGGCCAGGTCCACCATGGAACTGCTGCTGGCTTACCCCGGTCTGCATGCGGTATGGGCGCACCGCACGGAACACTGGTTATGGGAACACGGTTTCAAGCTGCTGGCGCGCTGGTTTTCTCACATCACACGCTTTCTCACCGGTATCGAGATCCACCCGGGCGCACAGATCGGCAGCGGTTTTTTTATCGACCACGGCATGGGGGTGGTTGTTGGAGAAACAGCGGTCATCGGTAAATGCGTCACCATGTACCACGGGGTCACCCTGGGCGGCACCAGCCTGAAGAAGGGCAAGCGGCACCCGACCATCGAAGATGAGGTGGTCATTGGTGCAGGCGCCAAGATTCTGGGGGATATCACCATCGGGGCGCACAGCCGCATCGGCGCCAACGCAGTGGTGGTTAGATCTGTGCCCTCTAATTCCGTGGTGGTGGGAGTTCCCGGTCAGGTGGTGGTGCGCAGTCAGCCCGCGGAAGCCGGACCCGACCTGGAACATGGTAAATTACCCGATACCCTCGGTGAATCCATCGCGGCTCTGATGAAGCGCCTTGACACGGTTGAAAGTAAACTTAAGATCCACAGCGAACACGAGAGTTATGTGGGCGAGAATGGACAGCGCCACCCCGTACACCTCCACACCCCGGCAGAAGGTGTCTGGCAGGGCGAGGACTTTATGATCTGAGCTCTGGTGTGATGAACAGGGGGGTTACTTCTTAAAGCGTGGGCGAATGAACAGGAAATAGAGCACGAGCATCAAGCCTGCAGCGCTCACCACCAGCAACCCGAATCCCAGCCACTGGCGGTCGATCCTGGGTAATGATTCCATCAAACCCGGTTCTTCGGTTGGGGTAGGCGTGTTGACGATGACCGGTTTCGTGGGGGTGGCGGTCATGGAGGGAGTGCGGGTCGGCTGCAGCGGTGTAACCGTGCGCGTGGGCGTGATCGTCACTGTCGGCGCGACCTTGATGATGAGCCTGTCTCCTACATACAGGTTATTGGACGCCATGCCATTCAGCAATTTGATCTCAGCGATGGTCACACCATACCAGGTGGCAATGGTATCCAGCGCCTGACCGTATTGCACAATGTGCACGATCGAGCCATCCTCTTGCGGTGTTGCGGTGACAACCGGCTCGACAAGTGGTTCGGCCGGCTCGGCTGCCGCTGCTGATGCTCCGGCCTCTGAACTGGCCACAGAAGCTGCCCCACCCTCTCCCACGTAAGCCGCGTGCAGCACGTAATAAGTAGTCCCGTTGGAACCGGTATACGCGCCCGCTCCCACGTGGGTGTAGCGGGCTTCGTTCATTGGCATCATGTGCACGCTGTCAGACCACCATTGTTGGATATCGGATATCGTGGCGCTCACCGCGCACGCCATATTTTCTGTCGCAAACACGACAGCACCGCCGCCAAAACCAGCCGCGGCGATGCGGTCGCGCGCGCCGCCGATGTGCGCACACACGCCGTTCGCAGCCATGGCCTGCGCCGTTGCATAGGCTGTGGAGTTCAGGATGCTATCTTCAGTCAGCGCGGGCAGCCCGTTGCCGGCGCGCAGGTTGTTCACCATGCTGATGAGTTCACCCGGAGAAACCGTGGCAGCCTGCACGCTCGCCTGAGGAAGGGCCAGCAGCGATCCGACCAACAGCAAAAAGGTCAAAACGGAAATAAAAAACCGGCGCATTAACGAGGTATTATAACCGATGCGCCGGGGCTTAATTTTGTCAAGTGGTTTATGTGAGGCTGCGGTCTTTGAAGTTGGTTCCCATGGCTTCCGCCATCCACAGCAAGTCCATGGCAGTGATCATGCCGATGATCTGCCCGTTTTCATCCGCTACCGGTAAGTGGTGAATGCGCTTTTCCTTCATCATCGCAGCGCATTCGGTGATCAGCATTGAGGACTGCACGGTGATCACCGGTGAAGCCATGATCTCGCTGACCTTGGCCTTGGTCGGATCGTTTCCCTGGGCGATGATCTTGTCACAAATATTGATCGAGGTGACGATGCCATACTCGGGGTTAGCAGCTGTTTTTTCCACTATCAGGCTGGTGGCAAACCGATGGCGCATGATATGCAGACCCTCAAACACCGTGGTATCGGGGTCTACAAACACCACCAGGTTCTTCATCCAATCCTTGACAGTCGTCTTATCCATTCCCTCTCTCCTTGCGCAGGTCGATGCGCTGATGTGAAATGAAATTTTTACTACCTGTAGTTAATGTAGTATATCCCGTGAATAAAGTCAAATGCGCATTGTCAGACATATTTAAGTATTTCATCAGATGACCAGCCCCAGGATCGCAGTCGACCCAGATGTTCATGGGCTGTCAGGTCCAGCTGGATGGGGGTGATGGCTACATAACCAGCCTGCAGGTCGCCAAAATCGGTCCCTTCATCCGGAACCCCGGTAGGGGCTTCACCGCCGATCCAGTAATAAGGTCTGCCGCGCGGGTCTTCACGGCGGACTAAAGCATCACGGTATATACGCAGCCCCTGGCGCGAGACGCGGAAGCCTTTTAATTCACCAAACTTGAGATAGGGAACATTTATGTTTAATAACACATTCTTCGGGAATTCGTGCTGCAGCAACTTGGCAACCACAACACGGGCAACCAGAGCCGCGGTGGTGTAATCCAACGCGTCCTTGGCATACTCGGGGGCGTCAAGCGACACGGCCACTCCGGGTACACATGCAATGGCCGCTTCCATGGCAGCGGTTACGGTGCCGGAGTACGTGACGTCGTGACCGATGTTGGCATTGGGATTGATACCCGAAACCACTACATCGACCGGTTTTTCTATCACACCCATCAGCGCCAATGCCACACAATCTGAAGGCGCGCCGTCGCTATTGAGCGCGTCGGTGCCATCCGCCAGCAGCACGGGGCGGGCGCGCAGCGGGCGGTGCAGCGTCTTCACATGCCCTGATGCTGACCAGTTATGGTCAGGCGCAAGCACAGAAACCTCACCCAAACGGCGCATTTCCTGCACCAACGCCAACAGCCCGGGAGCCTGTACACCATCATCGTTTGTCACCAGTATATGCATTTTGATTTCCTTCCTATAATTGGATAAATGAATTATACATTCCTGATCTTAGACTCAAGATTTTCCTAAAAAGGGACTTTAGTTGCACACCAGCATATACTCGTGTTCTGAATTCCAGCTTTGATTGTTTTTCAACTGTTTCGTATCAGGTATACAATTAAATAATAAAAGGGAAAAACATGAGAATTCCAACGTTGATTTATGCGATATGTTTACCATTACTGACGATCACAATATTAATATCAGGATGCTCGTCGTCAACACAATCAACAACTATTGACCTGATTTTTCGCTACGACGATTATTCTGCGACGAGTGACCTCGATTTCTCATATAAACTACTTAGTGTTCTAGACCGTTATCAGACCCCCGTTCTATTTGGTATCATACCGATTACTGAAGCAAACAATGAATACCATGATCCAGCAATATTCAACAATGAGTTGTTACCGATCAACGAAGAAAATGTTCTTTTTTTAAGAAGGGGAATTGACTCCGGGCTAATTGATATTGCAATGCATGGTTATTCTCACCAAAACAACAATGGCGAAGAAGCCAGCGAATTTACCAACCTTGACCTACAATCACAAATGGAAAGACTGAGCGCAGGTAAAGCAATACTCGAAGAAAATATTGGTCATGATGTATCAATATTTATACCTCCATGGAACGAATATGACCACAACACACTCATCGCTTTAGAGCAACTTGGTTTTACAGCTATTTCTGCAAGAGGTCGAGGAGTAAGAAGTAATGAAGTTAACCTTAGTTATTTTCCGTTTAGCTGTACACTAGAAAACTTGAGAAATGGCATTGACCAAGTAAATGTGGAAAAAAAGGAACATGTAACCGTGATAGTACTGTTCCATGAGTACGAATTTAAGGATAACTCAACTGAAGAGGGCATTATCACCTTCAAGGACTTTTCAAGACTGTTGCGGTGGATTAATAAACAGCAGAATATCAGGATAATTCACTTGAGTGAAGCGAACTCACCCAATCTGGATTTATTTTACTGTCCTTAGAACAACCTCTTTTTAATGCCATGGAGGAAATGATACAAAAAAATTTCCAAAAAACTGCGAAAAATTCATTGGCTCCCATCGAAAAATTTTATTGATTAGGGATTCATGCATAAATTAGATCCGATATTTTTTATATAGGAAACTTATCAATAACCATGCTACAACAACATCTGGGAAAATAGTGCATACGGATGTAAGTAAAGAACAGATCATTAAGATAAAACCTGAAAACCTCTTCTTGATTATCGGCATATTCATAGGGGTTCTATTGTGCGTTTTCATACCCTTTGGTACCGGGTTTGATGAAGACCAACATTTAATTCGAATCTATGATCTCGCTCACTTGAATTTTTTACCAAATCAAGGAGAGGATAAAGACTCACTAGCCCTTTCTGAGTTTTTTACCCTTTCCTACCGGCGTTCCTTCTTTCAAAACCAGGCTTCTGATCAGTTTTCAAAAAACATATTCTCGATTACCCCGAATAAGAGAAACATCTATCACGAAAAGACTCGGGCAGTGTATACTCCCTTTGTATACTTACCACAAGCCTTCCTTGCAGGTCTATTCTGGATTAAGAATTCTTTTCCGGTAATCCCAGGAACAATTTTCATTCGATGTTTAGGATTAAGCATCTACCTGCTGGTTGCCTATGCATCTATTAAGATAATTCCATCTGGAAAATGGGTCTTACTTGTTTTGACCCTTGCTCCTATGGCTCTATATCAGGCATCCACAGTAAATGCAGATGGAATTACTAATGGGATAAGTTTTCTGTTTATCAGTTATGTCTTGAAAATAAAACTTGTAAATAAGGGGGAAATGCAAAATACACATTTTGTGGCATTAGTAGCATTAACCCTGTTGCTTGGGATGTTAAAACCGGGTGCTTTTGTATTGGTCTTGTTGCTGTTCTTTATTCTAAAAAAAGAGTATTTATCTAAGAATCAAAGAATAATCGTCGTGATTAGCGGGATCGTAGCAGTTGCACTCAATATTTTTTGGTGGATTATCTCCACAAGCGGAATTTCTTATACCACAATGTGGGATACGGACATACAGAGCAACTTTTCAATTATCCTAAATAACCCTGCCGATTTTCTTGTTCATTTTTTTGTCGGGACCTGGACTTCGATTATCCCTTACACACTATCTTGGATTGCAACATATGGTTACTGGGTAGAGAAAGTACCAGGTGTTGTTTATGCGCTTTGGTTTCTTGCTATTTTACTAAGCTTATTTTCTGAGCAATTACCGGTAAATTTAACCTTAAGCAACCGATTTTTCCTAATCACTTCCTCACTTGCTTCTATTCTTTTCATCCTTTTACTTTACAACATCGTTGAATACTCTCCCGATCAGTCCATACAAAGGCTGGGTGCGCAAGGCAGATACATCTCACCTTTCGCGCCCCCGGTCTTTATTGCCTTAACGGGATTGATTCAGCTTAGAGGAAAAATATCAAGAATAGTAAAGGCAGTCATCGTTGCATGCACAGCAGCTTCTTTGTTTTTTTTCTCATTAGGTTTATACATGACCTATTATGCAGAATGCTGGGAGGAAGTTCTTAAACCCAATCAATGCACCCTTCCACATTATCAAAACATAGATACATCATCTCCTCCATATATAACAGTAGATCAGAATAACTCGCTCAGTCAACAAATCATACCCAAATGTGAAAATGCAAAATCCATCGATATACTCACTGGTAATGTGGAGTACTTGGAAAACGAATTTATCAACTTTACAATCGAGAATGAAGACGGAAATTCTATGTTTTCCGCAATGATACCGTTAAAGGTGATTAGCCCTTACTCTAGAGTTACCATAGAAACACCTCAGGTTCAATTTACAACCAACGAGATTTACATACTTTCCTTTGCTGTTCCGATGAACCCGGGTTATGTCAAATTTGCGACGAGACCTATTGATGCCTACCCAGGTCAATTAAGAATCAATGGAACAGAAGTCCACAGCGACGTTATTTTTTACTACTCGTGTAAAGAATAGCACCTGCTTTCTCAACACAAAAATCATGTTATTAATTAGTCATAATTACCCAAGGAAATTGGGAATAAATCTCCAAAAGCAATCACTTGTCAAGGCTAAATAGAAATGTCCCTAATGCGGCAACTTAGAAATGTCCTATTCGGTTGATAAAGTATTCAAAATAGGTTTGCCATTGATCTTTTTTCCATAGGTTCTCCAAGGGTGGTTAT